>ERZ779821.38-NODE-38-length-55558-cov-17.7303_pt1 | contig 55558 bp, 54 predicted proteins | sample MGYA00511884_ERZ779821 | MGnify/ENA primary metagenome ERZ779821 (study PRJEB29588, sample SAMEA2152664) | human gut metagenome | biome: human gut; feature: human-associated habitat; material: faeces | place: Denmark | collected 2008/2010 ... | reverse complement strand
TCTCAAAGACGACCGAAGAGCGGTCGATATATACGTCGGGATTCCGTTCTGCGTAAGCAAGTGCGTCTATTGCAGTTTTACGGGCGGAGTTATCGCGAGAATAGGAAAATACGTCGACGATTACGTCCGCGTAGCCCGTAAGGAAGTCGAAAACGCTCTGGAGATTGTCCGCGATAACGGTCTGAGGCTCGATAATGTCTACGTCGGCGGAGGAACTCCCACGGCTATAAGCGCGGAAAATCTCGGGGAGATTCTCTCGCCGCTCTCGGGCGTAAAAATCGAGGAATTCACGGTCGAGGCGGGCCGTCCCGATACGATAACCGAAGAGCACCTGAAGCTTTTTGAAAAAATGAAGGTAGACAGGGTTTCGGTCAATCCCCAGACGATGAACGCCGATACTCTTGCAAAAATCAATCGCAGACACACTCCCGAAGACGTGGTTGATACGCTTAAACGCGTGAAGGAATACGGATTTACGGTCAATATGGACCTGATTGCCGGACTTCCGGGTGAAAACGCGGAGATTTTCCGAGATTCTCTCGATAAATGCGCGGCTCTCGCTCCCGAAAACGTAACCGTTCATACGCTTGCGCTGAAGAGAGGAAGCACTATGAAAGAGGAGAATATAAGTTCCGCTCCCGAAAACGAAGTTTCGGAAATGGTCGATTATGCGCGAAAAGCTCTTTCCGACGCCGGTTATAAGCCGTATTATCTTTACCGGCAGAAATATATGACGGGCAATCTCGAAAACGTAGGCTACGCGAAGAGCGGATTTCAGTGCCTATACAATATCGATATTATGGAGGAATGCAAGTCGATTATAGCCTGCGGTTCCAACGGAATATCCAAAAGAGTATTCGTCGGCGGCGGAGAAACGGGCGTAAGAATAGAAAGATTCGCCGATACGAAGGACGTGAAGCTTTACGTCGAAAGAGGAGACGCGAATTGGGAGGGCAAAAAAACTTTTTTCGGTTTTAATTCCGTAAAGTAGCCGAAAAACAGTTTACATCGGCGGCAAATTGTGGTATTATATTAAGGCTTTTGAAAAAGCATACCGATTTCTCGGTTGAGCGGGTTCCGTCGCTTTACAGGGTTTTCGGCGAATAGAAATAAGGAGAAATGAAAATGGACGCAACCAGAAAACAGGAAATTATCAATCAGTTCGCGCGCACCGAAGGCGACACGGGTTCTCCCGAAGTTCAGATCGCTCTTCTGACCGAAAGGATCAAACACCTTACCGAACACCTTAAAACTCACCAGAAGGACTTCCACAGCAGACGCGGATTGTTCCTTATGATCGGTAAAAGGCGCGGCTTGCTCGACTATCTGAAGAGCACCGATATCGAGAGATACAGATCCATCATCGAACGTTTGGAATTAAGAAAATAACAAGTAAAGGGCGGGGCGAAAGAAGCAATGGTTCTTTCGCCTCTTTCAAAATAAAGGCGGGCGTCTCCCGATTTCTTCTGCCGCAGGCGCGGCGCGCAGATATTGCGTTTTTTTGACGATAATAACACTAAAAAGGTGTATTAAATAAACGACTCCGACGCGGACGATTTTTTTTCGCGGAGGAAAGATGTAATTTGGAGGAAAAATGAGCGAGTATATCAAAAAGACAATGCACATCGGCAACAGAGAATACTATGTATTCGAAACTGAAGTCGGCGGCAGAACTATGAGTGTGGAAATCGGCAAGTACGCCGAACAAGCCAACGGAAGCTGTATCGTGAGATGCGGAGAAACCGCGGTAATGGTCAACGTTACGCTTGCGGCTTCGCCGAGAGACGGTATAGACTTCTTCCCGTTGGGAGTAGACTACGAAGAAAAGATGTACGCGGTAGGCAAGATTCCCGGCGGCTTCAAGAAAAGAGAGGGCAGAGCGAGCGATAAAGCCATTCTGACTTCGAGACTTATCGACAGACCTATAAGACCTCTTTTCCCGAAAGGATTCTTCAACGACGTAGCGGTGGTGGCGACGGCTCTTTCCGTAGACGTAGATACCCCGCCCGAGGTTTTCGCTATGATAGGTTCGTCTATCGCCCTTTCCATAAGCGACATTCCGTTTGCCGGTCCCACCGGAAGCGTAGTAGTCGGTCTTATCGGCGATAAATACGTAATCAATCCCGACAGCCGTCAGAGAGAACAGAGCAGACTTGCCCTTAATCTTTCCGGAACGAAGGACGCTATAATGATGGTCGAAGCGGGCAGTCAGGAAATCAGTGAAGACGAAATGCTCGGAGCCATTCTTTTCGGTCACGAAGAAATCAAGAGACAGTGCGAGTTCATCGACTTTATAGTTAAAGAAGTCGGTAAACCCAAGAAGGAAATCACTATTCATAAAGTTCCCGAAGAATACGAAAAAGCAGTCAGGGAATACGCGGACGAAATGCTCACCGAGGCTCTTAAAACCTTCGACAGAGCCGAGCGTCAGAAGAATCAGGACGAAGTCGAAGCCAAGTGCAAAGAACATTTTGCCGAGACTTATCCCGAAGCCGTTCCTTACGTAGGCGACTCGCTCTATACGATGACCAAGGAAAAGGTAAGAGCGAGAATCCTTAACGAAGGCGTCCGTCCCGACGGAAGAGGTCTTACGGATATAAGACCTATCTGGTGCGAAGTCGGTCTGCTTCCGAGAGTTCACGGCAGCGCGTGCTTCACGAGAGGTATGACTCAGGTTATCTCTACGGCTACTCTCGGAACGATAAGCGAAGTCCAGAAGCTCGAAGGTCTTGACGACGAAGTATTCAAGAGATATATGCACCACTACAATATGCCGCCGTACAGCACGGGCGAAGCTAAACCGCTCAAGAGTCCCGGAAGAAGAGAAATCGGTCACGGCGCGCTTGCCGAAAGAGCTTTGGAACCCGTTATTCCGTCGGAAATCGAGTTCCCCTACGCTATAAGAACGGTCAGCGAAGTCGTCAGCAGTAACGGCAGTACTTCTCAGGCGAGCGTCTGCGGCAGCACTCTTGCTCTTATGGACGCGGGCGTGCCTCTTAAAGCTCCGGTAGCCGGTATCGCTATGGGACTTATGAAGGACGTCGAACACGATAAGCTCGCTATCCTTTCGGATATTCAGGGGCTCGAAGACTTCCTCGGCGATATGGACTTCAAGGTTGCCGGAACGAGAAAGGGCATTACCGCGATTCAGATGGATATCAAGATCAAGGGTATCGACAGAGAGATTCTCGAAAAGGCTCTTGCTCAGGCTAAGGAAGGAAGAAACTTCATTCTCGACAAGATGACGGAAGTTCTCGATAAGCCCAGAGAAAACCTCAGCAAATACGCTCCCAAGATAATAAGCTTCGCTATCGATAAGGACAAGATTAAGGACGTTATCGGAAGCGGCGGAAAGACCATCAATAAGATTATCGACGAAACTGGCGTGAAGATCGATATTATGGACGACGGTACGGTCTTTATCGCGACCTGCGACGAAGCTATGAGCAAGAAAGCCAAGGCTATCATTATGGGAATCGTCAAGGATCCCGAAGTCGGCGACGAATTCGAAGGCAAGGTAGTCAAGATTCTCGAGCCTACCGGAGCTTTCGTCGAGCTTACCCCCGGAAAAGACGGAATGATTCATATCAGTAAGCTCAGCAAGAACAGAGTAGAAAAGGTTTCGGACGTTCTTTCCGAAGGCGACAGAGTAAGAGTTCAGATTACTAAGGTCGATACGATTAAGAACAGAATCGATCTCAAGCTTCTCGAGATTGTTGAAAAAGTTAAATAATCGGAATTGGATTTTTATGCGGCAGGGATTATTTCCTGCCGCTTTTTTCGTGCGACGAATAAAATCGTTCTCCTCGGGCATAAACTGATTAAAGAAAGGTCTATGGAGGAAAAAATGAAAAATCATTCTCTGACGCTTAACGGAAACGAAAACGGAACGGTTATGAAGATTACGGGAGTAACGGGCGTAAAGACGCTCGTCGATAAGGAGGCTCAGATTTCGCTCGAGGAGGGCGTTCTTATCGTGCGCGGAAGCGGAATAACCGCCAATAAATTCGACGTGGACGACGGGAATTTGGAGCTGAACGCAACGAATCTCGTTTCTCTGACCTACGGCGGAGGAAGACAGAAAACGGCTTTCAAGGATATTTTCAAGTGATTTATGGGCGAGTTGAAGGAGTTTTCCGGGCTTTTCGTTCTGGGCGCAGCGATAGGTTTTTCGCTGATTCTTGTGCGCTTCCCCGTCCGTTTTGTGAAAAAAGGAGGGCGGGTTTTCGGAATAATCTGCGACTTGTTTTTTTCGGCTGCGCTCACGGCGATTTTGCCCGAAGCCCTCGAAATAATCTGTTCGGGACGGCTCGGTTGGCATACCTTTCCGTCGATAGCCGCGGGATTCCTTCCGATTGTCGTTTTCCTGCCCAAAGCGCTTGACAGAATATGCGGTTTTGCGTATAATATCAGCAAAAAACGAAAGAAAGGAGTGCGCGATGCTTAAAGGCAAAACCAAAATCGTGGTCGTAGCTCTTGCAATAACTCTTCTCGTGGTTTTGGCGGGCGTTCTCGTCGCAAATCTGATTCAATACGAAAAAACGAAGAACGAAACGGAATCCATTAAGGAAGAAATAAAGTATCTTTACGACAATTACGACCAACTCAAAAATACCGAAGCGTATATGCAGCGCGTCGAATACGCCGAAAAACGCGCGCGTGAGCTTGGAATGATTAAGGAAGGCGAAACGATCTGGACGCTCATCGGAGAGGACGAGCCTGAGTGAACGATTCGTGTCAATCTTATGTTTGTCAATCGTTATTCAAAAACTGAACTTAATCTCCCCACAAACAAACTAAAAGCTCGGAATGTTTCCCGAGCTTTTTTCTTTTTATTCATCTTTCTATCGTTTTTTATTCACGATTCTTCTCGTACTCGTCTGTTTTTTCGGCTTCGTCCTCCTGTTTTTCGAGCAATTTTTCCTTCTGCTCCTTCACGTATTCGCGATAATCCTTGATTTCGCCCGACTCGTTTTTAACTTTAAGCGAAGAAAGCTGCGCTTCGAGGTCTTTTTTGAAAGCATCGATGTATTCGCGCCTGAGCCGATCTCTTTCCTCATTTTCCTCGGGCGTAAGCGCTCTTTTTCTCGAGATAGCCGTAAGTTCGTTTATTCTGTCAACGTCAACTGTCATAATTTATTCTCCTTTTCTTTATATTTTTCACTTATGTTTAACACTGTACTTTCTCGCCTTTGTCTTTGTGAAAATATTTTTCACATTATATTAAGAACGAAAAATTTAAGATATTGCGTTTCTTCCGCAGATAGAAGAGAGGGGTGATCGGACGCCTGCGAACGGATTTCGACGAATCTGACGTTTCTTCCGCTTGCCGCAGCCGCTTCTCTCAGCATTTTTTCGAAGAGCGGGAAGGTCATATAGTGAGAGCAGGACGACGAAATCAGGAATCCGCCGCTTTTCACGAGTTTCATCGCCTGAATATTTATGTCTTTGTAGCCTCTGTAAGCGTCTTTAACCTCGTCCGCGCTTTTGCAGAACGCAGGCGGATCGAGAACGATAGTCCCGAACGTTCGTTTTTCCGCGCGATAATTCCTGAGTAAATCGAAAACGTTCCCCTCAATCGTTTTAATATTATTGAATCCGTTTAGTTCTGCGTTTTTTCTGACCTCCGCGAGAGCTACGGGCGAAATATCCGCAGCGATGACTTTTTCCGCCGAAAGGGCCGCGTTCATCGCGAAACCTCCGCAATTACAAAAGCAATCGAGAACCGAATCGGTCCTGAAATATTTCCTTGCCGCGAGTCTGTTTTCCTTTTGGTCGAGGAAATATCCCGTTTTCTGTCCGTTCACGACGTCCACGCACATTTTCACGCCGTTTTCATTAATGATTATCTCGTCGGGAAGTTCGCCGAAAATCAGTCCTTTTACTTCGGGGAGACCTTCTTTGCTCCTGACCGCGACGTCGCTGCGCTCGTAAATCGCGCGCGGATTAAAAATCTCTTTCAGACAGTCCGCGACAAGCTCTTTTTTTCTGTCGACACCGAGCGAAAGAAACTGTACGGAAAGCACGTCCGCGTATTTGTCGACGATAAGGGCGGGGAGTCCGTCGGCTTCCGCAAAAACGACTCTGCAAGAGTTTTCGTAACCGAGATTTCTGCGATAATTCCAGGCTCGTTTTATCGTTTCGAGATAAAACTCACGGTCGTCGGTCGCGTTTTCGTTTCTGAGGAAGATTCTGACGAGGATTTTGGAAAGGTGATTGATATAGCCTTTTCCGATAAATCTTCCGTCGTAATCGGTAACGACGCAGAGCGAGCCGTTTTTGTCTTTTCCCCCGACGGAAGCGACTTCGTTCGCGTAAACCCAGCCGTGGCCGGCGAGTATTCGTTTTTCTTCGTTCTTTTTAAGTCTTACGGTATACATTTTTTCTCCTCGTCCGCCGCGCGGAACCGAATCAGTATACACCTTATCGGCGATTTTTGCAAGCGTAATTCGGCTCTGTCGGAAATTTATCCTTCCGCCCGGGGAAAATTCGTCGCCAATCGGTCGTTCGGGGCGCGTTTTTTTCGGTTTACCCTTTTTAAGAATAAAGTTAAGTATTTTTGAATCGCGGAGTTTTTACGGAACCCTTGTTTAATTATTTTAAGATTTTGGTTTAATTTCCGTAAGTCGCCGCGCCGTAATCCGAATAGTAAGAAAAAAGTTTAGTAATTTTAATTCAAACGGTTGACAAAAGGGACGGAATCTGTTATATTTCTTTGCTGTCAAGGGGGGCAAAAAGACGAATAATGAATATTGGCGCGAGAATTAAACGAATAAGGCTTCAGTTAGGACTGACGCAGGAGGAACTCGCAGACAGGTGCGAGTTGACCAAGGGATACATTTCTCAGCTCGAAAACGACGTTTCGTCGCCGTCCATAGCCACGCTCATAGACATACTCAACGTTCTCGGAGTAACGCCGGCGGCGTTTTTCGCTTCGGAGTCGGACGTTCAGGTCGTGTTCACGCCGTCCGATTATTTCGTATCGGAGAACGACGGCTGTACCAAGACGTGGCTCATTCCCAATTCGCAGAAGAACGAAATGGAGCCGATAATAGTCGAGCTTGCCGAAGGCGCGGAGAGCGAAACGCGCGATCCCTTCGAAGGGGAGGAATTCGGATACGTTCTTTCGGGGCGGGTAATCGTCAGGACCGAGACCAAGGAATACAAAGCCCGTAAAGGCGATTCCTTCTATATCGACGGAAAATACCGTCACACTATCGTAAATACCGGACGGGGCGTCGCAAGGATAATGTGGATCGCCACGCCCTCCAATTTCTGATACGGAGACCGAAGATGGCTGCACAAAAGGACAATTCCACGAAGATAATCGAACTTAAAAACGTCTGCAAAAGCTACGACGACAAACCTGTCGTAAAGAACGTAAGTTTTTCCATAAAGAAAGGAGAATTCGTTACGTTTTTGGGGCCTTCCGGCTGCGGTAAGACCACTACGCTCAGAATGATAGCCGGTTTCGAAGCTCCGACGTCCGGCTCGATTTTCTTTAACGGCGAGGACATAACGAAGATTCCTCCGTACAGAAGATCCATAAACACGGTCTTCCAGAGATACGCGCTTTTCCCGCATCTCACCGTATTCAACAACATCGCTTTCGGTCTTAAACTCAAGTACGTTCCCGACGGAACGACCTATACGGACAAGAAGGGCGACGTTTACGAGAATTACCGTAAGCTCACCAAAGCAGAGATCAAGGATAAGGTCGAAGCGGCTCTGAAGCTCGTGGATCTGGAGGACTACGGATACAGGAACGTAAACAGTCTTTCCGGCGGACAGATGCAGAGAGTCGCGATTGCGCGCGCTCTCGTCAACGAGCCGGAAGTCCTTCTTCTCGACGAACCTCTGGGCGCGCTCGACCTTAAAATGAGAAAGGATATGCAGATCGAGCTTATGAATATGCACAGGGAGCTGGGCATCACTTTCATTTACGTTACGCACGATCAGGAAGAGGCTCTTACGATGTCCGATACGATTATCGTTATGAGGAACGGAGAGATTCAGCAGATAGCGACTCCGCAGAAGGTTTACGACGAGCCTGCGAACGCTTTCGTCGCCGACTTTATAGGCGAAAGCAACATTTTCAGCGGTTTTATGATAAAGGATTTTCTCGTGGAATTCTGCGGGCAGAAGTTCGAATGCGTGGACAAGGGCTTTAAATTCAACGAACCTATCGACGTTATCATAAGACCGGAGGACGTTTATATCCTTAAGGAAGACAACCAGAGCGTAATGATGAAGGCCGAGGTTATCTCCTGCGTTTTCAAGGGTGATCACTACCAGACGACCGCGCTTATTTTCGACGAAGACAGGAGCGAGATTCTCATTCACGACAACGTCGAATGTATCGTCGGGGAAACGATAGGCTTGTATATCAAGCCCAACGATTTGCATATTATGCACAAATCGAGAGTCATCAACACGATAGACACGGTTATGACGGGCGACGGAAAAGTCGAGATATGCGGCGAGGATTTTCCCTGCAACAGTACGCTTCCGGAGGGAACGAGAGTGCGCGTTTCGATCGATTTCGACGATGTGGAGCTTTTCGACGACGAGGACGACGGAATTATCGGCGCGACGGTCGTCAACTCTATTTATAAGGGCAGCTATTATCAGTGCGTCGTCAGGACGGACAATTACTACGACTTTTTCGTGGATACCGAAGACGACTGGCTCAAAGGCGACCGCGTGGGAATAAGAGTCGCTCCCGAAAAGATAATCGTAGAGCCGCTTCCCGAGGAGGTAACCGATGAAAAGGAAAAAGAATAGCCGCGCGAAAGGAATGGGGCTTCCGAGGAAGTATCTTGCCTATCCTTACGTATTGTTTCTGCTGCTTTTCGTGGTAATGCCGCTCGTTATGATTCTCGTGAACGCCTTTATCGCCAACGGTAGCTTTACCTTCGGGAATTTTGTCTCTTTTTTCAGGGAATCGCAGAATATGAAGGTTCTTCTGAATTCGGTAGTCATCGGATTCTTAACGACGGCTTTGTGTCTGCTTATCGGCTATCCGGTCGCGTATTTCATATCGAAGTATCACTCGAAGTCTATGCTTATGCTGATTCTCGTGCTTCCGATGTGGGTTAACTTTCTTATAAGGACGCTTGCGACTCAGGCTCTTTTCAGGAAAATGGATTTCGAACTCGGAACGGCCACTCTCATAATCGGTCTCGTATACAATTTCCTTCCGTATATGATAATGCCGCTTACGACCACGCTCACGGGTATAGACAAGAGCTATATAGAGGCAGCTCAGGATCTCGGCGCGGATAACGCCACCGTCTTTCTCAAAACCGTTCTTCCGCTTTCCGTCCCCGGGATAATCAGCGGAGTAACGATGGTTTTCATACCGACGATATCGACCTTTTCGATAAGCTCGTTTCTTTCGGGCAGCGCGACGATCGTGCTTTTCGGCGACAGTATCTACGAGAAGTTTATGCACAGTATATACGGAGTAGGCAGCGTTATGTCCCTCGTAATGCTTGCGTTCGTTCTCATATCCAACTTCTTTATGAATAAATTCAACGCGACGCAGAAGGAGGCGAAGAACTTATGGTAAACTGGAAGAAGCTGTTTGCCGACCTTTTCATCGGTCTGGTTCTCGCGTTTATGTACCTTCCTCTGCTGTTCGTAATCGTATACAGCTTTTCGGGGAATTCGAGATTCGTGTTCGATTCGTTCACCTTCGATTCGTACGTTACGCTTTTCACCAATCCTCCCGCGGCTCTTATAAACGCTCTTAAGAACACTCTGATAATCGCCGCGATAAGCTCGGTCATATCTACGTTTATGGGGACGTGCGCGGCTATCGGGATTTTTCATATGAGCAAGAAAGCCCGCCGCGTCGTCGAGGGCGTAAATCAGCTTCCCGTCATCAATTCCGAAATAGTAATGGCGGTTTCGCTGCTTCTGTTTTTCAACGCGATAAGGCTTCCCGAAGGCTACGTCCGGCTTATAATAGCTCATACGGCTTTCTGTACTCCCTACGTAGTTCTGTCGGTTATGCCCAAGCTCGTGCAGATGGATCCCAACGTCTATGAAGCGGCTCTCGATCTCGGGGCTACGCCCGGAAAGGCTCTCTTCTCGGTTATGATCCCGATAATCTCCCCCGGAATAGTCAGCGGATTCGTGATGGCTTTCACGCTTTCGATGGACGACTTCATCATAACCCAGATAAACAAAGGCGCGACCACGAGTATAGACACTCTCAGCACTTATATTTACGGCGACGCGATAAAAGGCGGGCTTCAACCCTTCTGGCTTGCGTTGTTTTCCGTAATTTTCGTAGTCGTTCTCGGCGTTATTCTTCTCGTCAATCTCAAGAAGAAGAACGACGCCGCCCGTATCGCCAAGGTCAACAAGGCGATAAGGAAATCTCAGGACTGATATATCCCGTTCGTCAGGACGGAGCATATATACAAAGAAAAATACACCGAAATAAAGGAGTAAAAGATGAAAAAACGAACCGTTTTTGTTCTTGCGCTGCTTGCTCTCGCAGCGTTTATTCTCGTCCCCGCGGCTCAGACCGTAAACGCAGCCACTCCCGTAGTACCTACGCTCAACATCGTGAACTGGGCGGACTATATGGACGAAGAACTCGTCGAAACGAATTTCAAGGCTTTCGTTGATTTTTATAAGGAAAGAACGGGCAAGGATATCAAGGTCAATTACAGGACTTACGATACGAACGAAGCAATGCTGACTCAGGTTATGAATTCTTCGTCGATAGATATGCTTGCGCCCTCCGAGTATGCGATTCAGAAGCTTCTCGAAGCCGATAAGCTTCAGAAGATAGGAACTGCCGAAGAAAACGAAGCTCTCTGGAACGATATCGAATCTCTTTTCGTCGAAACGATAGACGAAACCTTCGGAGATATGACCGTCGGCGGAGAGAAGGTCAATATGCGCGACTATTTCGTTCCGTATATGTGGGGAACTCTCGGAATCCTCTATAACACGGAAGTGGTTACCGAAAACGACCTTAAAGAGGGCTGGGGAGTCCTCTGGAACAAAGCCGGTAATCAGAATCTCGTCGGAAAGATTTATATGAAGGACAGCGTCCGCGACATTTACGTAGCCGCTGTTATGTATCTGAAAGAGAACGACAGGCTTCCCGAAGATTTTAAGGACAAGACCGTAGTCGAGCTTATCAATTCTACCGACAAGGTTCTTATCGACGCGGCAGAAGACGTACTTACCGAGCAGAAGGCTCAGAAGGTTTTATACAGCGTCGATTTCGATAAGGAAGAAGTCATTGCCGGAAACGCGTATCTCGATCTTGCCTGGTCGGGCGACGCCGTCTACGCGATAGAAGAGGCCGCCAAGTCCGGAAGGAAGCTGGGCTATTACGTTCCGGAATCGGGTTCCAATATCTGGTTCGACGGCTGGGTAATCACCAAAAACGCTCCCAACGCCGAAGCCGCCAAGCTTTTCATAGAATATATGAACAAGCCCGAAGTTGCGGTTAAGAATATGATTTCGATAGGCTATACTTCGGGCGTAAAGAAGGAGATTCTCTCGTCCTCCGAAGAAGTCCGTAGCATTCTTTCGGATAACGAATACGATCCCGACGAATTCTTTGCCGACGAAGTGCGTTATTTCAACGGTACGATGCCTATGGGCGTTATGAAGGATTTCGGCGATAGCGAAAGTCAGCTTTTCTCGATGCTCGAAAGAGTAAAATCTCACGGAAACAGTCTGCTTACTCTGATTCTCGTAGTTCTCGGCGTAGTTGCCGTCGTTGCGATAGTCATAGGCGTCGTCGCTTCCTCCAAAAACAAGAGCGCGTCCCGCCGCAAGATTTCGAAATAAGAGTACGAGGACGAATTTCTCTGCCGATTGAAACGGATTTAAACGAATAATAAAAACGCGGATTTTGCGGGATTTTCCCGTAGTTTCCGCGTTTTTTCGTTAATTTCCGCGGTTGCGTTTCCTATAATCCGTAACCGACTAAAAATCCTCGTCCGAAATCGTACCCGACGTAAAATCGCTTTGCGTAATCGAAATTAACGTAAAATCGCTTTGCGTAATCGTCTGCAGAAAATCCTTTTCCGTAAAAAGCAACGGAATTTCGTAAAAAATCAAAGGAAAAAGCGAAGGAACGAATCCTTCGCTTTCCGATCGTCGTTTTATAAATGGTTCGGATTCTCGGAATTCCGATTAAGTTTAAACTATCCGATAAGTCCGTAGTGCTTTGCGAGGTCTTTGAACGCGGGGAGAGAATTCTCGATTTGCTCTTTCGTCACGCAATAAGAGATTCTTACGTATCCGGGGCAGCCGAAGCTGTCCGCGGGAACGATAAGGAGTTCGCGTTTTTTTGCTTCTTCGGCAAATTCCGAGGCGTCCTCGACGGGAGCTTTTACGAAGAGATAGAACGCGCCGTCCGGGTGAACGCAGCGGAAGCCGTATTCGGTGAGGGCGTTATAGAGGATATCCCTGTTGATTTTATAGGTTTCGGTATCGCCCACCGTTCCTATGCAGCGCATAACGAGTCTCTGGAAAAGGCTCGACGCGCATACGTAACCGAGAGAGCGTCCGGCTCCGCATATCGCCGCGAAAATATCCGCAGCCTCCTTCATACGCGGGCTTACGAAGATATAACCGATTCTTTCGCCCGGAATGGACCATACCTTCGAGAAGGAATAGCAGACGATCGTATGCTCGTAATAATTCGGAATATAAGGAACCTCTCTGTTATCGTAAACGAGTTCTCTGTAAGGTTCGTCGGCGATGATGAAAATCGGGTGGGAATATTCTTTGGACTTTCTTTCGAGAAGAGCAGCGATTGCCTTGATGACTTCTTCTCCGTAAATAACGCCGCTCGGATTATTGGGAGAGTTGATAACAACGGCTTTTGTGTGCATATTTATGGCTTTTTCGAGAGCGTCGAGGTCGGGCATAAGTTTTTCGTCGGGTTTAACGACGATATGGCGGCAGTTCGCGCCTTCGATAAAGACCTTATATTCGGGGAAATACGGAGCGAATGTAATTATCTCGTCGTTTCCGGTGCAGAGAGCGTTGAAGCAGATAGAAAGAGCCGCAGCCGCGCCCGTAGTCATATAGATGCGGTTTTCGTCGGCTTCCGCGCCGAAGGTTTTTCCGATATAATCCGCGACGGTCCTTCTGACTTCGGCGTCGCCCTGCGCGCTTGTATAGCCGTGAAGAAGCACGGAATCCGTATTTCGGATAAGATCGACGAGCGTTTCGTTTACGATTGCGGGAGCGGGGACGCTGGGATTTCCTATGCTGTAATCGAATACCTTATCGTTGCCTATTTCGCGTTTACGCGTCTGTGAATACTCGAAAAGCTCTCTTATAGCCGAACGCTTTTTGCCGAGAGCAGCCATTTTTTCGGAATACATATATAGTTCTCCTTGTATTTTTGTAATATGCGGCTTTGCGCCGACTTACGTTCGTTGAGGTGAATCGTTCGGGCGACCGAGGAATCTTTCCTTTCCGATAATTTCTTATCTTTCGATAACTTTTTATTTTCGGATAATCTTTATCTTTCGATAATCTTTAAATCTTCGGATAATTTATGACGATAATTGCTTATCTTCCGATAATCCTCTTATTATCTTCCTGCGCTCTTTTACACGATTCCCTATCAAGTATAAAGGCTTTTACGGCATTTGTCAAATGCGCGTCCGTAAAAACCCCCGCTATAAAGCACGATTTCGATAGCGTATTAACAAGCCATAAGCAGGCGTCCGAAAAGAGTCTTTTCCCCGTCGGAAATCGTCTTTTTTTGTCGTATGCGCTTCGTATGCGGTCGGCTTTGCGCGTAATACTTGACAAGGCTCGTTTTATTTCGTATAATTATAAATTATAATATGATTTGCCGCGCCGAATAGCGGTAAAGGAGTCCTGTAATGAAAAATCTGAAGGGTGCATTGGTTTTCGGTCAGTCCGGAGGTCCGACTTCCGTTATCAACGCGAGCGCGTACGGAGTATTTTCCGAAGCTCTCGGGCAGGAAAACATAACTAAAGTCTACGGAGCCTGCTACGGAATCGCGGGCGTGCTTGAAGAGAAGTTTATAGATATGTCTTTGGTTCCCGAGGAGGAGATGGAGCTTCTGAAGACCACGCCGTCGTCGGCTCTCGGAAGCATAAGATACAAGCTTAAAAGCGCCGAGGACGACGAAACCGATTATCTCCGCATTCTCGAAGTCTTTAAAAAATACGACGTCCGGTATTTCTTCTATAACGGCGGAAACGACAGTATGGATACCTGCAATAAGATCAGCAAGTACCTTCAGAAGAAGGGCTACGAATGCAACGTAGTAGGTATTCCCAAGACGATAGACAACGACCTCAGCGGTACCGACCATTGCCCGGGATACGGAAGCGCTGCCAAGTACATAGCCACCACTTGTATGGAAGTAAGTCTTGACAGCCGCGTTTACAAGAGCGGACAGATAGTCGTTATGGAGATAATGGGAAGGAACGCGGGCTGGCTTACGGCAGCGAGTGCGGTTGCCGCGCATAAGGGAATGGGACCGGATCTGATTTACGTTCCCGAAAGAGATTTCGATCTCGACGATTTCTGCCGCCGCGTGGAGGTTCTCTGGAACGAGCGTCACAACGTATTCGTCGCGGTGAGCGAAGGTATCCACGATAAGGAAGGAAGGCATATCGTCGAGCTGTTCAATTCCGTCTCGCGCGACAGCTTCAATCACGTTCAGCTGGGCGGAGTGGGAGCTATGCTTGCGGACGAGATAAAGCTCAGGATTCCCGGCGTAAAGGTCAGAGCGATAGAGCTTAGTCTTATGCAGAGATGCGCGGCTCATCTTGCGAGCGGAACGGATATAGCCGAAGCCGTGGAAGCCGGTCGTCAGGGCGTCATAGCCGCGGTCAACGGAGAAACGGACGTAATGATAGGTTTCAGGCGCGCCGAAGGCAAGGAATACGAATGCGAATACGTAAGGGTTCCGCTTTCTCAGGCGGCCAATACCGAAAGCAAGCTTCCCGACAAGTACATAACGGACGACGGAACGAATATCGATCCGAGCTTTATGGACTATGTTATGCCCCTTATTCAGGGCGAATCGGGCGTTAAGTTTGAGGACGGCGTTCCCCGTTTCGCAAAGATAAGATAGCTTTTTCTCGGTTTTTTCGGAGAGGGTTATCTTTTCGGGGGAATACGACTTAAAAATAAAGACAAAAACGATTACGGGCGGCTTTTTTGTGCCGCCTCGGGAGTATAAAAATGGAAGAAAATAAGACTGCGATTACGGAAAGAGCCGACGAACCGAAGAAAGCCGTCGGAAAGGAATCCGCTGCCGTCGGAGAGAAGAAGAAAACCGTATTTTCCGCGATTCAGCCGACGGGGAATCTCACTATAGGCAACTATCTGGGCGCTCTCAGGAATTTCGGGGCTTTTCAGCGCGATTACGATTGTTTTTACTGCGTTGCGGATATGCACGCGATAACCGTCCGTCAGGAGCCTTCCGCTTTCAGGAAAAACACCTATTCCACGCTTGCGTTGTTTCTGGCTGCGGGGCTCGATCCCGAAAAATCCACGATTTTCATTCAGTCGCAGGTTCCTCAGCACGCGGAATTGTGCTGGGCTTTGAACACCGTATCCTACGTCGGCGAAATGAACAGAATGACTCAGTACAAAGATAAATCCCGCCGTCACGCCGACAATATAAACATGGGCTTGATGGATTATCCGGTGCTTATGGCTGCGGACATTCTGCTTTACAGAACGGATCTCGTTCCCATCGGAAAGGATCAGAAGCAGCATCTGGAGCTTGCGAGGACTCTTGCGGAGAGATTCAATTCCGTTTACGGCGAAACTTTCGTGGTTCCCGATGGTTATATGCCCAAGGAGGGCGCGAAGATAATGAGTCTTGCCGATCCGTCCGCGAAAATGAGTAAATCCGACGAAAACGAAAACGCGTTCGTCGCGATTCTCGAGGAGCCGGATTCGATAAGGAGGAAGTTCAGGCGCGCCGTTACCGACAGCGAAACGGAGGTGCGGTTCGACGAAATCAATAAGCCCGGAGTGAGCAATCTTCTTACGATTTATTCCAAGTTTGCGGACAAACCGATTCCCGAATGCGAAAAGGAATTCGAAGGTTCGGGCTACGGCGTATTGAAGGAAAGGACGGCTGAGGCGGTTATAGAAGGGCTTCGTCCCGTGCGCGAGGAACACAAGAGAATCGTCTCCGACAAGGCTTATCTCGAATCGGTGATGAAGATCGGTGCGGAAAAGGCATATTTTGCGGCGCGGAAGACGCTTTCCAAGGTTTACAGAAAGCTCGGTTTCATAGCGAAGATAAACTGATTTTCCGTTTAATACTGTATTAACGGCGGAAAAGTATCATTATCGCGTAAGGAGAAACGGAGAGTGTTCGGATATTTAAGCATAGATAAGGACTTGCCGGAGAATCAGGCTGGCGTTTTTCATACCTTTACCTGCGGGACGTGTCTTGCGACCAAGAAGCTTTTCGGGAACGTGGCTCGGCTGTGGGTAGGGAACGACGTAAACGTTCTCAGCGTCCTTTTTCACTCTTTTCTGGGCGTCAACGCCGTCCCGTATAAGGGAAGGTGCGTAATGTCTCCCGTGAAGGAAAGGCTTCTTATGGAAACGGATAAGATAACCGAAGACCTTGCGGTATACAACGCTCTTCTGTTTTATTATAAGCTTCTGGACGATTACAGGGACGAAAGGAGTTTATTGAGCGGAATAGCCGTCAGGTCTTTCAGGAAGGTACGGGATAAGGCGCGGAGTATCCGTCCGGATTTCGACGAAGCGATTTCGGAGAGGCTTTCCGAGCTTTACGAAAAGGAAAAGAGCGGCTGCGGTATTCTCGACGAAGTTTCCGAACCTTTTGCGGCTTTGAGTCGGGACGTGTGCATAGGTCTTGTCGGTGAAAAAGCCGACAGGAACCTTCTCGGGCTTTGCTATAACGTCGGGAAGTGGATATATCTTATCGACGCTTTGGATGACCTCGGGAAGGACATAGCCAAAAAGGTCTATAACCCTATACGAGCCGCCTTCGGAGGGGAGGACGCCCGCGAGATTGTCGGAAGGAATTACGACGAGCTTCAGTTTCTTTTCTACAACACGCTGAATTACGCCGCGAAGTGCTATAACGACCTCGAGCTTAAGGCGTACTCGTGCGTACTCAGTAACGTTTTCCATATATCCCTCAGGAACAAGACCGAAGAAATCTTCGGCAAGTATATAAGCGGCGGAAAGAAATAGGCCGCACGGAGAAACAGATGAACGACTACGAATTTTACGATATTCTCGGCGTTGACAAGAACGCTTCCGCAACGGAGATTCACTCGGCTTATATGAACAAGAGAGCCGAGTTGTCCTCGAAGATGTTTACGTCGGGGCAGGAGGGCGAAGAAGCCGCGAGAAAGCTCGACGCTCTGGATAAGGCATACGCTCGCTGTATGGACGAACTTAACCGCAGGTCGAGCGGAGCTGGAAAGGCTTTCGGTACGGATGCGGCAAAATCCGACGCTTCGGATGCGGGCGGAGATAAAGTCAATCCCGACGAATTCTCTTTCGAAAGGGACGAAAAGACCGATAACGAAGGATATTACAGGAAGATAGAGGAGCAGATAAAGGCGGATAATCTCACCGAAGCTCAGAAGCTTCTCGACGATATGGACGAAAGGACGGCTGAATGGCATTATCTTCAGTCGATAGTCTATTACAAGAAAAACTGGTATCTCGAATCCAAGAAGCAGCTCGGATTCGCGCTCAATATGGAGCCGAATAATCCCAAATACAAAAGCTCTATGGAGAAGCTGACCAAGATTATGTCCAGTAAGACCATAAATCCCGAAAAGTTCACTTCGCGCGACGAATCTCATTATTCTTCGTCGGCGGATTACGGCGCGGGCAACGGTACGTGTACGGGGCATTGGTGCGGCGACGTCTGTCTTGCGAATATGTGCTGCAACTGCGCTTCGGGTATGTGCTGCCGCTGATTCCGTATGTCCGTAAAGAAAACCGCTTCCAAGTCTGCGAACAATCCCGAGTCTATGGATAGTCCTGAGCCTATGAACAATCATAAGTCCGCGGGACTGGTTTTCTCCTCGAGAATCGGGAATATCTGTCTTATTGCCGAGGACGGGAAGCTGATTTCGCTGCGGTTTATAGGGGATTTTCCGAAGGAAGGTCTTTTCTGCGGTTCGGACGAAGCTTCGGTCGGGTGCTGCAAAGCCGCTGAGCTTCAGATTAACGAATATCTCGAAGGGAAGCGGAGATTTTTCGATTTTCCCGCGGAGCTTCGGGCGACGGATTTCACGAAAAGGGTTCTCGGAGAAGTAAGTCTTATTCCCTACGGAGAAAGAGCACCCTACGGATTTATTGCGGAAAGGCTGGGAATAAGAAGTCCGCGGGCAGTCGGTCAGGCGTTGAAGCGCAATCCGCTTCCGCTCGTTATTCCGTGCCACAGGGTTGTGTCGTCGGCGGGCGTCGGGGGATTCACTACCGAAAGAGGTAAGGAAAGCAGTCTTTCGGTCAAGCGTTTTCTTCTCGGGCTGGAATCGAGCGTAAGGCTTTCGTCCGGAACCGATGTTTGCCCGAAAGAATAACGGAGGATAAATTATGCACGCGTGGTTTTTTGAAAGCTGGTGGGGCGATTTCGTAAAGAACGTTTTCGGGATCGAAGGTGCCGTCGGGATTCCCGCATACGGGGCGATGATGACGCTTGCTTTCGTATGCGGAGCGGTTCTCGTGCTTTTTATTTACAAGAAATTTTCCCTTAAATTCGGGCAGCTCTGCTGGCTTGTGGTTTATATGGCGGTATTCGGGCTTCTGGGTTCGCACGTTTTTTCGTTGCTTTTCAGGATTACCGAAATCGATTTTTCCTCGTGGGAAACGATAAAATCGAGCGCGCTGAAGCTTTTTTCCGCGCTTATGTACTACGGCGGATTTTTAGGCGGGCTTCTGGGGCTTGTCGTTTTCTGTAAAAAAGAGGACGTCGGCTTTTATAAGACGGGCGATATGATACTTATAGTTCTTCCTTTGTGCCACGCGATAGGAAGAGTAGGCTGTTTTCTTGCGGGTTGCTGCTACGGAAGGCATACCGACGGACATTTGGGAGTGGAATTCCCCTACGGCAGCAGCGTAGGTAAGGTCATTCCGACTCAATTGTTCGAAGTCGGCTTTAATCTCCTTCTTTTTGCGGCTCTGCTTCTCGTGTATATTCTGGTTTACAAAAAGGGCGCGGAAACCGACGGAAAACGAGGTCTGATATGCGGTATTTATCTGACCGCGTATCCGGTGTTCAGGTTTATCGTCGAGTTTTTCCGTGACGATACGCGCGGAACGATTTTATTCCTGTCTGTCTCGCAGTTCATAAGTCTGTTTCTGTTTGCGTACGGCGTGTATGTTCTCGTAACCGTTTCGAAAAGGCTGAGGAAGGCAGTGCCTTCGGTCGGCGTCGGGGGACAAGTCTGACGCCGCGGTGCTCCCGCATTTAGCAGGGAGCTTTCTTTTTATGGGAGGAAAGTAATAATGATAGCTGCGATTGACAGAATACGCAAAGACAGAATCAAGCCCGACGATTTCATAGCTCTTATCGAAATCAAGAAGGGAACGAAAAAGAAGTTCGAGCTGGATAAGGAAACGGGATATATGATTCTCGACCGAGTGCTTTACACATCGACTCATTATCCCTCGAGTTACGGACTCATTCCGAGGACTCTTGCCGAGGACGGGGATCATCTCGACGTTCTCGTTTTGTGCAGCGAGGAGATAGAGAAGAATACTCTCGTGCGCTGTTATCCGATAGGAATGATAGATATGCAGGATCAGAACTGTTCGGACGAAAAGATAATCGCGATTCCCTACGGCGATCCCGCCTATAACAGTTTCAAGTCCATAAGCGAGCTTCCCCGCCACATAACCGACGAAATGATGCACTTTTTCAGCGTCTACAAGGCTCTCGAAGGCAAGGAAACCTCCGTCGACACTCTTCACGACGCCGATTACGCCCGAAAGATTATCGAAAAATGTATGCGCGAATTCGTTCGGGTCAACGGTGACGACTGATCTCGTTTTCCGCGATTGAATCGATTGAAGATTTTCCGTCGGTTGATTTCTCGTCCGGATTAAGTTTCGATTTTCTCTTTTTCGCGGAGCTTAAACGATAAAAAACACCGCCGCGTTTTTTGCGGCGGTTTGTTTTGACTCCGATTCTTCGGTATAATCTTTAATTTTTCTGAAATTCCTCGACTTCGGCTCTTTTCAGGAAAGCAGTAAATTTCTCGGTCAGATTTCTTTAAGATAATCTCTCGGGTTTACGACGACCTTGTCCTTACTCATTTCGAAATGCACGTGCGCGCCCTGCATAAACTCTCCGTAGCCGCTGTCCGACGCGTAACCTATGACCGTTCCCGCCGAAACTCTCTGATTGATTTTGACGGGCGGTTCCGCCTTGAGCGAGGAGTAAACGCTTCTTATTCCGTCGTCGTGAATTATAACGATAGTCGTTCCCTCCATAACGGTCGTGGTTATGCTCTCGACCGTGCCGTCGGTAACCGCAAATACCTCCGCGTTTTCCTCTACGATGAAGTCTATGGCTTTATGAATGAGCCATTCCCTGAGCGTTTCGGAATAAGTGAATTCGGTCGCGGAGTAATCCATTCCGATGGTGTAATTCTTAACAGGCAGGCACCAGATTTTCTTCGGTTTGACTACGGGCTTGTCGTCGGGATTCTGAACGTACTGACTGAGGTCGTCTTTATTATCGGTGTTGTCCGACGGTTTGACTTCGGGTTTGACGTTATCGTCGGGGTTTTTCGTCTGCTCCCGTCCTTTGAGACCGGTAACGAGCAGTATCGTCGCTATCGCAATCACGCATAATACTATGACCGCGATAGGCGCGTAGCGTTTAATCAGGCTTTTTACGGGCAATTTTGTTTTCTGTTCTTTCATATAGTCCTCCTTTCGGGATTTTACTAACATTATTGACGAAGAATTTTTTTTAAAACGCGATAATCCCGACTTTATGAAAACCCGTACGACTTTATTAACCTCCTACGCGGATTTTTTATAAGACTTTGTATAGTTTATAAAAACCCGCGCGCAAATTACAAGGCGGTCGGGCGTGCGGATTGACTTAATCGGAAAGAAGTGCTATAATATGATTTCAAAGGCGGATTTTTTTCGCCTTTTCGGAGAAAGTTTATGAAGCTACTTGAAAAAGGATATAAAATGCTTGTCTGCGATTTCGATTTGTCCCTGAGTAAAACGGACAGAACTATATCCGAAAGAACGGTCAAAGCGATAAAGAATTTTCAGTCCGAGGGCGGGATTTTCGGCGTCTGTACGGGAAGGGCTTTGCCTTCTCTCGACCTTATATACCGCGATTACGGTCTTACGGGCTTTAAGATAGCCTATCACGGAAGTATAGTGGCCGATACCGACGGAAAAATAATTTCCGATACGTATATGACGACGGATGAAGCCTGTTTTCTTATCGAACTTTTCGCGCCCGACAACGATTCCTTCGTGATAGCCTATACGACCGACGGAATTTTCTGTAATAAAGACAACGAAAGACGCGCGTATTATATAAAGATGACGAGAGTCGAGGTTATCGTCCGCGAGAACCTGAAGCAGTGGATTTCGGACGGTAATTTCGGCGTAAGGAAGATTCTGATAGTAGACGGGCCGGAAAAGATTAAGAATATAATGGAAAAAGCTTCGGACAGGATTCCTTCGGATATTCAGGCGTCGATAAGCACGCCCGAATTCATCGAAGCCGTCCATATCAGCAGCACCAAAGGCGCGGCTGTGCTTAAAATTGCCGAGGCTATGAAGATATCTCCCGCCGATATAGTAACGGTCGGCGACAGCTCGATAGACGTGTCTATGCTGACCTGTACGGGCTGCGGAATAGCCGTGAAAAACGCCGACGAGGAAACTAAAAGGCAAGCCGTATTCGTTTCCGATTATACCTGCGACGAGGACGCCGTTTTTCATATAATCGAAGAATGCGCGTTTTCGGAAAATCCTCTTTACGAGGGAAAGAACAGTCTGAAAGGAGGTTAAAATGAAGATTCTGCATACCGCCGACCTGCATATAGGAGGAGCCTTTGCGGGATTTCCGCCGAAAGCCGCCGCCGAAATGAGGAGGAAAGGCGTTCTCGTATTCGGTAAGATTGCCGATTACGCGAAGGAAAACGGAATTACGAAGTTTCTGATTGCGGGCGATCTTTTCGATACGTCGATGCCCTCCGCGGATATGAGGGACGCCGTGCTTTCGGTTTTCCGTCAGCATTCGGGTATCTCCTTTTATCTCATTAACGGCAACCACGATTCCGGTCTGCCCCTCGAATTCCGTATGCGCCTTCCCGAAAACGTTTTTCTTTTCGGAAAGGGTATAAGCGAATACGATCTCGGCGAAAGCGTAAGTCTTTTTGCTTCGGACGACGAGACAATCGATGCGAAAGACCTGTCTTTAAATCCCGAAAGAACCAATATTCTTATGTTTCACGCCGCCGTCGGAGCGAAAATCGACCGCTGTCTTATAAATCCCGATTGCTTTGAAGGAAAGCCTCTGGACTATCTTGCTCTCGGCCATTATCATTCTTATTCTTCGGGCAAATGCGGCCGCGGAGAATACGTTATCCCGGGTACGCCCGCCGCGAGAGGCTTCGACGATACGGGCGAAAAAGGTTTCGTCGTTTTCGATACGGAAAAACGTACTCACGAATTCGTCCCGACGAACGAATCGGAGTTCTTCGTTCTGACCTACGAACTCAAAGGCGAGGAGGTCGATATTTCCGCGCTTTCGGATTTTCTTTTGAAGAGCGGAGCCGAAAAAGGCGACTACGTAAAGCTGATTCTTACCGGAAAAACCTCGACCTTGCGCGTCGACTGCGAATACATAGGCGAGAGGCTCGGTTCGGGCTTCGGAGATATAAGGGTGGAGGACAAGACAGCGATTGCGGACGAGGAATTCGGTTCGTCCGCGCTTTACGAAGAATTCAGGAACATCGTGCTTGCCGACAAGGAGCTTACGGCCGACGACAAAAACGAGATTCTGCGTTACGGATACGCCGCGCTCAAGGGCGAAAACGTGGATTCTCTCTGATAAAGGAGACTTCTGACGATGAAAATAAAGGAATTATACGTCGCCGGTTTCGGGAAACTCAAGGATCTGAAAATGACCTTCGACGACGGTCTTAACGTTATAGTCAGGGACAACGGTTTCGGGAAAACCACGCTTTGCGCCTTCATAAAGGCTATGTTTTACGGAATGCCCGTTACGAGGAGTAAAACCGCCGACGATTCGAGGAAAAAGTACGAGCCTTGGAGCGGAAAGCATTACGGAGGCTCTCTCGTCTACGAAAACGAAGGAAAATCCGTCCGCATAGAGAGGGTTTTCGGGAAGACTCTTGCGGGCGACAAGTGCGTCATCACCGACGAAAAAACGGGCGAAAGGCTCGATATCGGTCCGGATACGGGCGAAACGCTCTTTGGAATCGACCGCGACGCCTTCACGAAATGTATAATGATTCCCGAGAACTTCGTTTTTCCGTCGGCTTCGGCGAGCATATCCGAGAAGATGGCTTCTTTAAGCACGGAGTCCGAAAACGTCCGCGTCGAGGACGCCGTTAAAAAACTCGACGAATGGAGATTCGTGCTTTCACGGACGGGAAGGCGGGGCTACATAGAGGAATTGCGGACCAAGAGGAACGATCTTCAGACCGGGCTCTCCTCCGCGGAAGAAAATCTCCGCCGTCTGGAAAGCCTTTCCGAAGAAACTCAGGCTCTTCTCGGAGATAAAGAGCTTTGCGAAAAGCAGCTGATTCAGGCTGAGGAATACGCGAAGGTCTACGAATGCGGACTCAGGTGCGAGGAGCTTAAAACGCGAATCGAAGCTCTTTCCGAAAACAAAGACGCCGATTCCGCGGAGAAAGTCGCCTTTCTTTCCGACGAAATAAAGCGATTCGAGCGACAAAGAGACTTCCATAAAGCGAGCGTGGACGACGAGGAGCGAAGGAAGTCTCTCCAACCCCTTCTTAAGGAGAAGGAAACCAAGGAAAATCAGGAACGCGAAGCTCGCGAGGCTCTCGAATCCGCGGTCTTTTGCTTTAAAAAGCCTCCCGACGGAGAGCTTCTCAAGGACGTGGACGCCGGAACGAACGGTATTTTCAGGCGCACCGCGACCTGCGAAAAGCTTCGGGAGGAGTCCGACGAGATTAAAAAGCAAAGGGATTCGGTCGAAAAGCCCCTTCTTAACGGAAAAAAGACCGCTGTCGGAGTCGTGCTTGCGATTCTGGGCGCGATAGCCTTGGCTGTCGGCGCGGTGCTTATGTTTTCGCGCGGCGCGGGAGCCGTTCCCTACGCGGCTTGCGGCGGCGGAGCGGTGCTGCTCGTCGTCGGTCTTATCGTCCTTTCGGGGGCTTTGAAGAGCTATTCCGCGGCGAAAAAGATCTACGATACAGCCGTCGGCGAGTTCGATATGCGCGTTTCTCTGACCGAAAACGCCCTTTCCGATGAGAAGAGGGCGATAAACGACGTAAAGGAAAATCTTTCGGCTCGTCTGAGGGACATAGGCGTGGAGGAGGGCTATTCGGCGGAGATTTCGTCGCGGCTTGCGGCGGACAGGGTGAGGTACGGCAGTCTTAAAAATCAGGCGGACTTCGCGAGAATCGACCTCGAAAACTTTCTTTCCAAAAACGAAAACGACCTTAAAGACGCCGCAAAATTCGATTCGGACGCCCTTATGAGGCTCACGAACGGCTACAACGAGCTTGTGAAAAAGGTCGAAACTCTTAAAGAAGAAAAGGTTCGCGCGGAGGCTTCCCTGTCCGCGAGGAAGGACGTTCTGAACAAGAATAAAGCCGAACTTCTTGCCGAGCTTGAGGAAAAACGCGGGGCATTCGAGGCTTTTTCGATGGATTATCCCGAAGAATGGGAAAAAATTCCGCCCGAAGAAGTCGCGAAGGCAGTTAACGGCAGGCTTCGCGAAACCGAAAAGCTTCTTGCCGACAAAAGGACTCGCGCCGATTTAATAAGGAAACAGACGCCCGATATTTCCGCTATTCGTACGGAAATTTCCCTTTGCGACGAAAAAATCGCCATTTATACGCGCAAACTCGCCAACACCTACAAGGCAATCGACTATCTGAAGCTTGCGGAAAACGCCCTTTCCGACAATTATTTGCCAAAGCTTCGTGAAAATCTTGCGAAACTTCTGGGGAAAAGCGGGCTTTTCGAGACCGAAAAGAGCGGCGGCCCGAGCAAAATCGCGCTCGACAAGGATTTCGGCCTGACCGTCGAGGAGGCGGGTTCGATGCGGCAGGTTTCGGCGTTCAGCCGCGGCACGGCGGCGATAATCGGCTTCCTGATGCGCCTGAGCCTGATGGAAAGCCTCTACGGCGGCGAAATTCCGCTGCTGATCCTCGACGATTGCTTCAACGATCTCGACGAAAAGAACTATTTTTCGGTGAAAACTATGCTCAAAAATTTAACACCTTCCGTGCAAATATTGTACTTCTCCTGTTTCAGGGACTGATTTTCGCCAAAACGGGACGATTTTCGCAATTTTTCCGCACGGTCAGTGTAAAGGTGAATGGCTTTACACCTTTTTGCCGAAAATCGAGAAAAAAACGGGCAAAATCGCAGTTTTTTCGTTAACTGAATGTTAAATTTCGGGGTATAAAAGAGAACGCTGCCGAATTAAATATTGCGTTAAGTATTTTGCCAAAAATCGCTAAAAAGGCGTTTGAAGAAAAATGAGGTGTTGCGCGGATTCGGGAATCGCAATCGGACGCCCGAAAAACGTGTAGTATAAAAATGCGTTATGCGTATAAATGACGTTTACGATGACGCGAAACTACGGGATAGTTGAATATGTGAGTGTGAATAATATACAATGAACAAGAAGAATCTGATATTGACAATTATAATAGCCGTGCTGTCCGTGGCTGGTTTAACCCTCGGAATAATCTCGATTTGCGGCGGTTTTTCCGTAAACGAAAGTGATTGCAGGGGTTGTCGCGGAAAAATCCGACTGCTTTCCGATAACGTATAAATGCGCATAAAATATCAAAGTAACATAAAGTGAATAATATGCAATGAACAAGAAGAATCTGATATTGACAATTATAATAGCCGTGCTGTCCGTGGCTGGTTTAACCCTCGGAATAATCTCGATTTGCGGCGGTTTTTCCGTAAACGAAAGTGATTACAGAGTTTACAAAGAAGAAAAATACGCAAAAGAAATATCGGTATTGATTTCCGAAGTTATTTTTTGGCCCTCCACCTCCATAAACTACCATCAAATTTATCGCGACGGGCAAATTGTTGAGAGGAGGACGGAGGAGACCGGTCAGGGGATTGACGGGTATAGGATGTTTCAGAGGCTTTCGGTGACGGGAACGGGGGCGTATGATGAAAAGTGCGCGTATAACGAAAGAAAGCTTATTCGGGTGGTTTCGGTCAACGGCGAAGAGAAGAAAACCGAAGAGGAAGTTACGTCGGTCAACAGATTTGCCGAGATCAAGAAGGAGTTTTCGGGAGATTACCGCAAGTATCTCAACGCTTTCACACCGGAGATTTTCACGGAAATTTACATAATGCGACAGGGGAATGTAGTTTATTATAAAGTTGTGTTTGACGATGAAAAAACGGTGAGCATTATGGGAACGAATACGGGGCGATTGCAGCTTCTTGTGGTTGCCGAAAGCGGAAAAACCACGCTTTTGCGGTTTATGTACGACAAGAAAGCCAACCCGAAACTCAGCGACGATGAGGATTCTTCGGTGATTCTGGAGTTTTCGCCGACGGTCGATATTTCTTCGTGGGAAAATCTCGGGTAGAGCCGCGGCGGCGTGAGGAGACGCAAAAAACGGATTTTTAACGGAAATTTAAAGTTTTTTTAAAAAAAGCACGAAAATTCGGTGGGAAAAACCTTGATTTTCTTACGCGTATGAGTTATAATAAGAATGCGGGACTGTAAAAAGTTCCGAAAGGTTCAGCATAATTACATAGAGAGGTACCGGAAATGAAACTGTTCAAAAAAGTCAGGGTTTCAATGAATTACAGAAATACGGACGAGGCCGTCGAGAAATTTGCCGGCTATCTGTTCGACGACGAGACGCTCGTTGCTTATTGTGCGAAGGAAAACGCGCGCGTTCTTTTCACGACCAAGCGCATTATCTTCCAGAAGGGCAAGGAGGAAAGTCCCAAATCCACGTTTTATTATTCCTACCGCAACGTTTCGGCTTACGGCGTAGCTAAAAACAAGCTCGTTCTCGCTATGGTAAATTCGCCCGAGTACAGCTCCTTTACGCTCAGGATCAGACCGTTCAAGTCCGAAAACAAGGAAAATCCGCAGTTGGATCCCGGTTATTACGATGCGGACGAGAAGATGAGCGAGCTTTGCCGCGCACTCGGCGATCTTATCTGGTAACCGATCGAATTTATACGCCGTCCGAGTATACGGGCTTTTTCGTCTTGCGGAAAGCTCTTTTCGGGCGGCTTTTTGTCGGCTTTTCGGGGCGAAATCGGAGAAAAGTTATGAACGGAGAGGAGCGTAAAATTTATACGGGAAAATCGGTTGTATAACGGAAAACCAAAACATAAAGAAAAAATCCGAGCGGGAGACCGCGCGGATTTTTCGTAGTTAGAGTCGGAAGAAACGGGTTCTTCCGACAGCCCGACGCCTCAGATAAAAAAACAGAGGAGGTGTTGTTCCGGCGACGGGAGAGTCTGAGAGTTGTTTATAGATGCACGAGAGATCAAGCATTTTTAAAGGAGAAAACAACGTAGGTTCGATCCCTGGGCAATTATCGTCCGACTTACTTCGGACGGAAACCCTTCCGGCTTCCGATTCTACTATATCCGCGTAATGTTAAAATAGTATTACATTACAACGGTTTAATAAGATTACTTTTTGCGCTTTTTACGAGCTTTCGGAAGAGTGTCGGGCGCGTCCGTTTTATGAGGCTCGGATATCGCTGCCAAGTCCTTTAAGCGAACGGAGGGTTATCTTCCCGGTCTTCCGCCGCCCGGGTTACCGCCGTTTCCGCCGCTCCTTCCCGAAGTCGTAACGGTCGAAGTCAAGGTAACCGTGGCTAAAACCGAGCTTCCCGAGCTTATCGTATACGTTCCGTTGAGGACGAAATCGGGCGAGCTTATTATGAATGTCTGCGCGGACTTAACGAGAGTTATCTGAATTATGACCGAACCTTCGGAATCCCTGACGGTTATCGTCGAGCCCGCGGAAAGAGAAGATGTCGCGTTAAGGCAAAGCACGCATTGAGCGGAGGAGGTAGAGGGGGTTTCGAGCATACCCATAGAGGAGGTCGCGAAAAGAGTTCCGCCCGAGATTTTGACGTAGCCGCCTTCGGTTCCTTCGTAAGAATCGGTAATCGTTACCGAGCCGCCCGAGATAAGAGCGAGCCGATCGGCGGTTATTCCGTCGTCGGGAGAGGAAAGAGTAAGAGTTCCGCTTTTTACTACGGCGTCGCCGCAATTGACGTGAAGGGCGTCGTCGGAGGAGTTAATCGTAATTATCGCGTCGTTATCGATAACGAGGACGTATTTGCCTTCCGTAACGTCGATTTCGTTTCCGTCGGCGTCTTCGTAGGAGATTTTGCCGACCTTCACGCCCTTACAGCTCTGTACGAGAGCGTAGAGAGAGGCAGACCTTCCGAAATAATCGCTCGCGACCTTCTTATAAGAGTTCCCGCTCTTTATATATCGGAAATCGTCGTCTTCGAGTCCGTAGAGAGTCTTGTTGGCTTCGGAATAGGGGACGAAGGAGCCTTCGGTAGTTATATCGGTCTTTCCGCCGTCGATAACGACTACCGTGTCCGCCTGAATTCCGTCGCCCGAAACGGTCGCCGAGTAAACCGAGTTTTTCAGATATACGTAGCCCTGAAGCTCGTCGGGAAAAGCCGTAACATCGTCGTCGCATTCGGCGTTAAGACCGTCTTTGGCGGCGGAGGTTACCGTAACGGAGGCGTTTTCGATTTCGATATTCCTTGCGGAAACCGCGTGATTGGCGGAGGAGAGAGTCAGATTTATATCGGTTATACTAAGGGTTTTGGAAACCTTGATCGCGTTCTTGGAATTGCCCGCGACCGAAAGACTTCCCGAGCCGTTAAGCATAAGATTGCCTTTGACGTGAACGGCGTTCGTTCCGTCGCCCGAACCCGAAACGGAATTCACGCTTCCGCTCACAGCCGTAATCACGAGGGAGGATTTCTTGTTGGTATTGGAAACGGCAATACCGTTTTCGTTGGTTATAGAGGCGTTTTCGAGGAAAAGATGAACCGTTTCCTTGTCGCCGGCGGAGATTACAACGCCTTGGGAGAAGTTTCCCGAAAGAACGTAGTCGCCCGCTTCGGTTATTGTGAGAGTTTCGGAGCTTCCCTGAATTTCGACGGGACTGTTTGCGGTTATATCGGCGGACAATTCCGAGAGATCTACGGTCAGAGCGGCGTCGTAGGGCGTCACTTCGTCGGGAGAATCGACGGGATCATCGGGATTATCCGGATTGTCGGGAGAGGGAGGATCAACGGGATCGATGGGATTGACGGGATCGTTTCCGACGCAGCCGTATAAAACCGAGCCGAGCAATAAAGCCATAATCAGTATGAATAGGGTTGTCTTTTTCATAATGTATGCATCCTGTAAGTGATTGATAGTTCGGATTTTACGCACTTTTCTTTAAAGTAGTTTAAATTTAATGTGAAATAAAAGTAAATCGGGAAACTTTCGTCGAAAAAAGTCGGGGGAAATGGGATTGCAAGGGGAATCGGATAGGGCAAAAAGGGCGTAATCAAGCCTGAAAGTCCGAAAATAACGATACGGACGGTCTCAATCGGCGGACAGCGGCAGGACGCTTGACCGAAAAGTCCTTTTCGTGTTATAATAGAATCGGAAGTCCTCGGAGAGTTGTAACTTATAATCAAAAACGAGGACTTATAAACGAAAGAATAGGGATTTATAACCATAAGGATAACGACTTATAACGAAAAGATAAAGGCTTATAAACGACGGATAAGAACTTATAATCAAAGGATAGAGGTTCATAACCAAAAGATATAAGGTTTATAAACGAAAGACAAAGGCTTATAATAAAAGCGACGGGTTTATACAAGCATAGGGAATTACGGAAAAATATGAAAATTGCGATTATTACGGATTCAAACAGCGGTATATCCGCGGAGGAAGCAGCGGCTCTCGGAATAGGCGTGGTGCCTATGCCGTTTATCATCGACTCGACGGTTATGTTCGAAAACGTCGATATAACGCAGGAGCAGTTTTTCGACAGGCTCGGAAAATCCTTCGACGTTTCTACTTCGCAGCCGTCGGAGGAAAGCGTTACTATGCTATGGAGAGAGGCTCTTTCGGAAAACGACGAGATTGTCTATATCCCTATGTCGTCGGGACTTTCCGCTTCGTGCGAAAACGCCTGCCTTTACTCGCAGAGAGAAGAGTTTTCGGGAAGGGTGTTCGTCGCGGACAACAGAAGGATTTCCGTTACTCAGCGGCAATCGGTGTTGGACGCGGTTACGCTCCGGGAAAAGGGACTCTCCGCAGCCGAAATCAAAGCCGCGCTCGAAAAGGTCGCTTCGGAATCGTCGATTTATATTATGGTGGACACGCTCTGGTATCTCAAAAAGGGAGGAAGAATCTCCGTCGCGGCCGCTGCTATCGGAACGATTCTCAAAGTCAAACCCGTACTTCAGATTCAGGGCGGGAAATTAGAGGCTTATAAGAAGGAAAAGGGCGTCAAACACGCGAGAGCGGAGATGATTTCCGCAATGGAAAACGACCTCGAAAAAAGATTCGGGGGAAAAGCCTCGGAAAAAGAACCGAAAATAGAGCTTGCCGTGGCTTATACCGGAAAAAGCGACGAGGCTATGAGCTTTTCCGAACAGATAAAGAAGAAGTTCCCGCATTACGAGGTCTACGTTTCGCCGCTGCCTCTTTCGATCGCGTGTCATATAGGCGACGGCGCGCTGGCTATCGCGTGCAGCAAGAAACTTAAGTATTGCGGCGGGCTTTACGAGTTGTTCGGGACGGAAAAACCCGATATCCCCAAAAAGGAAAAGGCGAAAGCCGATAAGCTCCTCGAAAAAGCCGATAAATTCAGAAAACGCGCGGAGGATATTCTCGAAGCCTACGGGGAGGAGCAGAAAGGAGAAAAATGATAAGCATTGCGATTTGCGACGACTGTTACGAGGACAGGAAAAAACTGTTGGAGGAGATTACGGAGTATTTCCACGACAAGGGCGAAGAATGCGTCATAGAGCTTCACGAAACGGGAAAATCCCTCTTCGAATCCACGAGAAAGAAAGAATTCGATTTGCTGCTCCTCGATATAGTCCTCGGGGATATGAACGGAATAAGCCTCGCGGAGAAAATAAGAGCGGTCAATTCACGAGTGGGGATAGTATTCATTTCAAGCTCGAAAGAATTCGCGCTCGACGGATATTCCGTGAGAGCCTTCGCTTACCTTCTCAAACCTTTAAGCTCGCATCAGCTTTCGGACGTCCTCGATTCCTTTCTTTTGCAGTATAAAAAAACCGCAGTGGCGTCGGTTCAGGTGAAATGCGACGGAATCACCGTGAACGTTCCGCTCGAAAAGCTCGTTTTCGTGGAGAGCAACGACAAAAGACTTACCTTTCATACGATTGACGACGGTCGGCTCGAAACCAACGCAAAACTCGACGAGTACGCCCTTAAACTCAGCGGATACGATAACTTTCTGAGATGTCATAAGAGTTATCTCGTAAATATGGACTTCGTGGAGGGCGTCAAAGGAAACGGTTTCCTCCTCAAAACGGGAGCCGTCGTTCCTATCCCTAAGGACGGAGTCTCTCTCCGCAAAAAAGCCTATTACGATTACATAATGAATAAATAGTTGCGGGAATACATAATGAGCAGCTGCGGTTACGTACAATAAGCAGCCGCGGCAAGATAAACGGTTTTTGTTATGATAAATAATCTCGGATACGCGAACGGAAGTCTTCCTCGGAAGGCTTCTTTTTTTTACGGAGAAAAAGAGAGTTTATCGGAGAGAAAATCCGACATAATAAGCTTTGCGGGAGGAAATTACGGGCGGAAAGGCCGCCGGAAGAAGAAATCGGCGGAGAGTCCGAAAAAACAGAAAAAAGTTTAAAAAAATTTCGTAAAAACGCTTGACAAACTCCGCGGGGGGTGGTATTATTTGGCAGTCAAAAGGAAAGAGTGCTAACACACGAGCAAAAAAATTGCTACGACGCTGAGCGCAAAGGAGGTAAGGATATGATTCTGAGCGACAGAAAAAAGAAAATACTTAAAGCCGTAGTCGACGATTACATCGAGACGGCAGAACCGGTTTCGAGCAAGAATATCTGCGACAAGTATCTGTCCGACTGCTCGCCCGCGACCGTGCGGAACGAACTCAGCGCTCTCGAAAGTATGGGCTATCTCGTTCAGCCGCACGTTTCCGCCGGAAGGATTCCTTCCGAAAAGGCGTTCAGGCTTTACGTCGACGAGCTTATGACCGCCAAGCCGCTTTCCGAAGAGGAAATCAAGGTCATAGACGGATACTTCAGGCGCAAGACCGACTCGGTAGAGGAGCTCGTAAACAACGTCGCGAAGGTCATCAGCGAGATCACGAATCTTACTTCGGTGGTAGTGCAGACGCCCGACGAGGACGACGTTATACGGAAAGTAACGGTCGTGGAGCTGAGCGCGAAAACCGCACTTCTCGTGGTCGTTACCGATTCGAGCGTCATAAAGGACAACATCATAGACCTCCCCGAGGGAATGGATTCCGAATCCGTGACTACCGCAAACGCCTGGCTCAATAAGGTTTTCGTGGGCAAAAAGGTCAGCGAAGCCGTGGATTATCAGGCGATAAGATCGGACCTCGTAGTGGATTTCGCGCTTTATAAGGAGCTTTACAGACAGATAGTGGAGATTCTTAAAAAGAGTTCGAGCGAAAAGGGAGAGGTCCTTACTTCGGGAAGAGGAAAGATTTTCGATTATCCCGAGTACAGCGACGCTTCCAGAGCGAAAGACTTTCTTATGAGGCTGGAATCGAAGGAGGACCTCGCGGAGATCTTCGACACGAGCAAGGAAAACATCGAGGTCGTCGTCAAGATCGCGGGAGAAGAAGAGAATCTTCCCGAAGGCTGCTCGTCGGTCTCGGCGAAGATAAGCGTCAACGATAAAACGGTAGGCAGCGCGGGAGTTATCGGACCGGTAAGAATGGATTACACAAAAGTCATATCGGTTCTCGAACATATCGGAAAGCTGATCGATAAGATTATGACCGAGTAATCCGCGCGGAGCCTTTAAGGAGATAAAATGGAAGAAAATAAAGTCGTTATCGACGAAACGCCCGAAGAAAAGGAAGAAGCGATTCACGGAGACCCCGCGGAAGAGCTTAAAAAACTTTCCAAAGGCAAACTCATCGAATATATAGACGCTCTGGTGAAAGAGAACGACAAGCTCATCGCCGAAGCGGATAAAATCAAAAAAGACAACGAAGCTCTTCGGGCCGAAAAAGACGCGGCGGCAAGGAAAGCCGACGATTATCTCGGAAAGCTTGCGGGGCTGAAAAACGATTTCGAACGGTTCAAGACGAGAAACGCGCAGGTCAAAGAGAGCGCGACCGAGGAAGGAAAGGGTTTCGTCATTCAGAAGATGATGCCCGTTCTCGATACCTTCGACAGAGCGAAACAAAGCGTTTCGGACGAAAGTACGCTCGCGGCTCTGGACCTCATTCTCAGACAGTTCGAAAAGATCCTTTCCGACGTGGGAATAGAGGAGATTGTCGTTCTCGGAACGGCTTTCGATCCCAATGTCGCCAACGCCGTAGTCAAGCAGCCCGTCGAAGATCAGACGCTTAAAGGCACGGTCGTAGGCGTGGTAGCGAAAGGATTCAGGCAGGGCGATAAGATTCTGAGATATCCTCAGGTCATCGTCGGAGTTTAACGGAAACCTCGGACGCAAGTCCGGTTCACATATAAAAATCAAGAAATAACGGAAAAGGAGAAAATATATTATGGCAAAAATCATCGGTATCGATTTAGGAACAACCAACAGCTGCGTAGCCGTTCTCGAGGGCGGCGAACCGGTCGTTATCCCCAACAGCGAAGGAGCGAGAACTACTCCGTCGGTAGTGGCTTTCACCAAGGAAGGAGAAAGACTCGTAGGTCAGGTAGCTAAAAGACAGGCAGTCGTGAACAGCGACAGAACGGTTATCTCCATCAAGAGAGAAATGGGCAGCAACCACACCGTCGAAATAGACGGCAAGAAATATACGCCGCAGGAAATCTCGGCTATGATCCTCGGCAAACTTAAAAAGGACGCGGAGGCTTACCTCGGCGAAACCGTTACTCAGGCGGTCATTACCGTCCCCGCATACTTCTCGGACAGTCAGCGTCAGGCGACCAAAGACGCGGGCAGAATCGCAGGTCTCGAGGTTCTTCGTATAGTCAACGAACCTACGGCAGCTGCGTTCGCTTACGGTCTTAACAAAGCCGAAGACAAGAATCAGAAGGTTATGATTTACGACCTCGGCGGCGGAACCTTCGACGTTTCCATTCTGGATATAGGCGACGGAGTTTTCGAAGTCCTCGCGACCAACGGCAACGGCAGACTGGGCGGCGACGATTTCGACCAGAGAATCATAGATTACCTCGTGGACGAATTCAAAAAGTCCAACGGCATAGACCTCAGCAAGGATAAGATGGCTCTTCAGAGACTTAAGGAAGCAGCCGAAAAAGCTAAAATCGAACTTTCCAGCGTGCTTAAGACCAATATCAATCTGCCCTTCATCACGGCGGACGCCACCGGTCCCAAGCACCTCGATATAGATCTTACGAGAGCTAAATTCGACCAGATGACCGAAGACCTCGTAAAGAAGACCATTCAGCCCGCTCAGCAGGCTATGGAGGACGCTAAGCTTACCTATAACGACATCAATAAAGTCATCCTCGTAGGCGGCTCCACCCGTATCCCCGCGGTCGTCGAAGCGGTCAAGAAACTCACAGGAAAAGAGCCTTATAAGGGAATCAATCCCGACGAATGCGTGGCTATGGGCGCGGCTATTCAGGCGGGTATTCTCGCGGGCGACGTGAACGACGTCATTCTTCTCGACGTAACGCCGCTGTCTCTCGGTATCGAAACCCTCGGCGGAGTATGCACGAGAATCATCGACAGAAATACCACTATCCCGACCAGCAAGTCGCAGATCTTCTCGACAGCCGCGGATAACCAGACCAGCGTCAGCATTCACGTTCTTCAGGGCGAAAGACCTATGGCGGCTGACAACAAGACGCTCGGACGTTTCGAACTCACGGGCATTCCGCCGGCAAGAAGAGGTATCCCGCAGATCGAAGTCAAATTCGATATCGACGCGAACGGCATCGTTCACGTAACGGCTACCGATAAAGGCACCAATAAGGCTCAGTCCATCGAAATTACCGCAAGTACCAACCTCAGCGAAGAAGAAATCGACAAGGCCGTCAAGGACGCGGAAAAATACGCCGAAGAAGACAAGAAGAGACAGGAAGTCGTCGAGGAAAAGAACAGACTCGACTCGACCATTATCCAGATGGAAACTCTCGTAAGAGAAAACGGCGATAAGTTCGACTCAAACGACAAGGCTAAACTCGAGGAGGAAATCAAGAAGGCTAAGGAGGCTCTCGAAAAGGGAGATCCCGAATCCGTAAGAAGAGCTTCCGAAGAGCTTACCAACAATACCGCTCCTATCATTCAGAAGATGTATCAGCAGACGCAGGGCGGTCAGCAAGGTCCTCAGGGCGGCGCACAGGAAGGCTCGTCCGACGGCGTGGATTACGACATCAAGGACGCCGACTAAACAACGATAAAACCGAAGGGCGGGGAAATCTCGCCCTCTTTTGAGTAAATAAAGGAGCGAAAAATGGCTCAGAAAGATTATTACAGCGTCCTCGGAGTGGGAAAGACGGCTACTCAGGACGAGATAAAATCGGCGTACAGAAAGCTCGCGAAGAAGTATCACCCCGATCTCAATCCCAATAACCCCGAAGCTACCGAGAAGATGAAGGAAATCAACGAGGCTTACGAGATTCTCGGAAACGAGGAGAAGAGAGGTAAATACGATCGCGGCGAGATGGATTTCGGCGCGGGATTTTCCGGCTTCAATCAGGGCGCGGGCTTCGATTTTTCGGACATTTTCGATATTTTCGGAATGGGCGGAAGACGGTCGGCCCGTCAGAATACAGCCGGAGACGATCTTACTTATCAGGTCAACCTTTCCTTTATGGAGGCGGCTCTGGGCTGCGCGAAAGAAATCAATTTCACGAGGCTTGAGAAATGCCAGACCTGCGGCGGAAGCGGAGCCAAATCCGCGGGCGCGGTCAAGACCTGCGACAAGTGCGGCGGCACCGGAAGAGTCGTTTTTCAGCGGCAGACGCTTTTCGGAGTTCAGCAGACTCAGACCGTCTGCGACAAATGCGGCGGCACGGGTAAGATAATTACCGATAAGTGTACCTCCTGCGGCGGAAAAGGTCTTGTTTCCAAGAAGAAGACCATTACGGTCAATATTCCCGCGGGCGTCGAAAACGGCGAAATCAGGACTATCGCGGAGCAGGGCAACGCAAGCCGTTACCCGGGAGGTACCAACGGAAAACTCCTTCTCGTCATCAACGTCGAAAGAAGCAAGATTTTCAGACGGGACGGATTGGATCTGTACGTGACCGTACCCGTTTCGCTTTCGACCGCGGCAAACGGCGGAGAAGTCGAGATTCCGACGCTGTCGGGAGTTATGATGCACAAGCTCCCGGAGGGCGTTACCAACGGGGAAATCATAAGATTCAGAGGCAAGGGAATAAGAAGCACGAGAGGTACGGGCGATTTGTATATAACCGTAGTCGTGGAGGTCCCGAAGAGCCTCAACCGCCAGCAGAAGGAAAAACTCGATACCATCGAAAGAGAACTCACCCTCAGGAATTATCCGCAGAAGAAAGAGTATCTCGACAACATATCGGCTTTGTACGCAAAGAAATAAACCTTTTTGGAAAATCGACTTCGGGGAAGATACGGGAATCGAAACTTCCTCGAAGAACGGAAAATCGGATTTTCGGAAAGACCGAGAAAAAGACGGAATTATAAGTTCCGTCTTTTTTTTATGTAAAATCTTCGTATAAAAATCCTTTACATACAAGTCTTTATGTTCTTTATATAAAAAACCTTATATAAAAAACCCTTCCGCAAAAGGGAAGGGAGATTTTATGCGGCTGTCCGCAGAGCGGGATACGGCTGCAAACGCAGAGCGGGATTAAGAAGCTTCTATAAGCGTCGGTTGGGATCGAGAAGCATTCTTATGGGCGGAATATTCGTAATCGCCGTAATCATAAGTCCGTTAGCGAAAAGCGTAAGGAACTGGAAGGGAAGCCGTCCCCAGAGATAAACCCAGAAGGTCTTTCCCTTGGAGTAAGCGAGGAAAAGAGCGAGGGTATTCAGTCCGGACGTACAGACGAAAAGAATGGCTATGAGATTGAGCCAGAGAAGGAGATTTCTTTCGAGCCTTCTTTCGAGAATATCGGGCAGGGCTTTTTTCGCGAAAAACGTGATTATTCCCGGGAGTCCGCCGAGAAGAGCGGACGCAAGAGTTATAAGAGGGAGCCACGCGCCCTGAGAACGGATAAGGCAGCCCAGAATATCGCCGAGAAGCCCGACTATGAAGCCTTCGGGAATTCCCAGAAACATTCCCGCAAGCACGCACGGTATGTAAGCGAAAGAAAGCCAGTTGCTTCCGCTGATTTTGACGGAATAGATATTCGTTATCGCGCCGAGAGCGGTCATAATCCCGAGAAGAGCCACTCGTTTAGCGGTAAAATAGGGTTGTGTCCGGGGCTTTTGCGGCTTTTCGAGCCTTTCAGATTTAGCCGCGGCGTCTTTCGTTTCGGCGACGGGGGTATTTTCTTTTTTCATAATCATTTTTCCTCTCGTAAAAAAAGTTCTAAACCATTATACTATTTTTATCCGAATATGTAAACCGAAATTACGCAAACTACGGATATTATGATTACGGTTTTTATCAGGGCAATAATAATTTACACGGTGACCGTGGTGATATTCAGGCTTATGGGCAAGCGGCAGATAGGAGAAATGGAGCCTTACGAGCTTTGTATAACCCTTATCATCGCCGAGGTCGTCTGCGTGCCTATGGGCGACAAGTCCATTCCCATTTCTACGGGAATAACTTCGGCGGTCACGCTCTTTATCCTTCATCAGCTGACCGTTCTCCTCACGAAAAACGGGAAGTTTCAGAAGCTCGTTTCGGGCAAACCCATTATCGTCATAGATAAGGACGGGATAAATTACGAGAATCTCACCGAGATGAATATGCGCGCGTCCGACCTTCTTCAGGCAATGAGAAGCGCGGGCTGTTTTACTCTCGAAGAGGTGAATTACGCCCTTTTCGAAACCAACGGACAGCTCGCCGTCGTGAAAAATCCCGATTGCGAAGGGGGAATGAAAGAGGGAGAATTCCCCGTCCCCGTGATTAGCGACGGACAATGGCCCTTCGAGGAGCTTAACGACCGCATAGACAGAGAAGCCGTTATGAGAGAGCTGAGAAGAAGGAGAGTCAGGCTTAAAGACGTTATTCTTCTGACTGTGGACGGGAAGGGACACGCGGTTCTGCAGGTCAGGAAAAAGCCTTACGAGACCTTCGATTTCGATTCGACGGTCGTAAAGGTCGAGGCGGATACGGGCTTCCCGAACGACAAGGGCGGAAGGGATAATTCCGACGGAGATAATTCCGCGGAGAATCCGACGGGTAAAAGCGCGGAGGACAATAACTCCCGAGGAACGGAGGAAATCGGGACTGCGCGGAAAGAGCAAAAAGCGAAGGAGAAAAAACTATGAAAAGGACGGTCATATCGCTTATCGTCGCTCTCGTTCTGCTGGGTTTTTTCGGAGCGGCGGAAATGGTCGTGATGACCAAGGGCTTTTCGGAGCTTAACGGAATGCTCGGAGAAATGCTTTCCGAAGCGGATAAGGAAACCATAGACGAAGTGAAATTCCAGAGCGTTATGAATTACTGGGAGAAACTCCGGCCGAAAGCCGAATGTATCGTAAATCACGGCGACCTCAGCGAAATCAATATGAGAATGAACGAGTGTATGAGCTTTATTCATAACGAAGAATACGCCGAGGCTTATATGCAGATCAAGGTTATGCTTTTTCTGTCGGAATATATTCCCGAGCTTATTATCCCCGGAATAACGACGATATTCTAAGGGAAAACGTAAAAACGAAGGCTTTACGTCAGTTGAGCTTCTTGTGTCAGTTACTCTTGGGGAATTTGAAAAAATCAAAAAACAGCAAACAGCGAGTTCGTAAAAGAGTCCGAAACCATCATCGGGCTCTTTTATCATTTACTAAAAACGATTTGATACGTTCGGAACGCACTCGGAACAACTCTGTTGTGATTTTTTGTAACACATTTTTATGGACACTCTACGTCGTTTTTTGCTTTGAAATGCTCAAGTTATGATACTGCAAAAGGGATACGAAAACGTTCGCAACTTCCATTACACTTTGCTGTATGAAAATTATATGTCGGATTTGTTTCGGGAAAGTTATATTTAAGTCGTTAACTTTTTCAAATCAATATGATATTCTATAAATGAAAAAACAATCAAGACCTTTAATAAAAGGAGGAAACCGCGAATGAAATTCAAAAAGACGGCGACGCTGCTCGTCGACGCTCCGCGTCGCTCGTTCTTGTTTATACTTTGATTCGCGTGGAGAATGCGGAGCATTCCGCAAATATCGAAAAGGAGCTTGTACAAAAAGAACTTGCGTTGTCGGAAAGTAACAATTCGCTCGTTCTTTCGCAGATACAGCCGCATTTTTTGTACAACGCTTTGACTTCGATATATCGTTTGTGCGACGTAAAACCCGAGGAAGCGAAAGAGGCTGTGAGCAATTTTTCAAAGTATCTGAGAGGTAATCTCGATTCGATAAAGCAAACGAGAATGATTTTCTTTTCCGACGAGCTTAAACACGTGCAAGCCTATCTCGCGCTCGAAAAGATACGTTACGGCGAATATCTCGACGTAAAATACGAAATAGGCATAAGCGAGTTTTTTATTCCGCCGCTTACCGTTCAGCCCCTCGTGGAAAATGCGGTAAATCACGGCATGAGCGATTTGCCGGACGGCGGAACGGTGACGATATCAACAGAAGAAAAAAACGACTGCTTCGAGATCCGCGTAAGCGACAACGGCGTCGGATTCGATCCCTGCGCCACACAAAAGGACGGGCGCAGTCACGTCGGTATCCCGAACGTAAGAAGTCGTCTGAAAATTATGTGCAACGGCACTCTTGAAATAAAAAGCGAGATAGGCAAAGGAACTACCGCGATTATAAAAATTCCAAAAGGAGAAAACGAAAATGAACGTGATAGCGGTTGATGATGAAAGACTTGCGCTCGACACGCTTGTTGATTCCGTGGAAAAAGCTCTTCCCGAAGCGAATGTATACGGTTTTTCAAAACCCGAAAAAGCGTTGGAATTCGTTTCGGAAAGCGGAGCGGACATTGCCTTTCTCGATATAAAAATGCGAGGAATGACGGGGCTTGAACTTGCAAAAAGACTGAAAGACATAAACGGAAACGTGAATATCGTGTTCGTTACGGGGTATTCGGAATATTCGCTCGACGCGTTTCGGCTTTATGCGAGCGATTATCTTCTGAAACCCGCAACGCCCCAAGCGGTAAAGCAGGCTACGGAGCATTTAAGAAATCCGATAAAGCCGTCGCCGACGAAAAAAATCAGATTTCAGTGTTTCGGCAATTTCGAAGCGTATGCGGATGACAAGCCGCTCGTTTTCGGGCGAATGAAAGCAAAAGAGCTTCTTGCTTATCTGGTTGACAGAATGGGCGCGTCGGTTACTATGGGCGAGCTTATGGCCGTTATATGGGAGTACGGGGAAGATAATTATTCCCGTCAAAGCAATCTGAGAAATCTGATTGCTGAGGTCAGGCGCGTTTTGTCGGAAGCGGGGGCGGAAAATATCATCGTTAAAACCCGTAACAGTATCGCCATAAACAGGGAAGCCGGCGATTGTGATTATTACGATTTTCTCCGCCACGTTCCTTATGCCGTCAATTCCTATCGCGGCGAATATATGGCGCAATATTCGTGGGCGGAAATAACGACCGTAGCTTTGAAATGATATAAAAAGCAAAGAATCGGACAGAACGGATCGATTTCAAAATTTTGAAATTGCTCCGTTTTTTATACTCGGAAACGTAGTCAGGGAGTTTTGGCTGTTGCACTTCTGTTGCGCTTGTCATACTACAATATAATTATTAAGCAAAAAAATTTTCGCAAAAACGGAAAATCGACAGTATAAACTAACGTAAGACGATTCAAGAGAATCGCAAACGGTAAAAATTATATTCGGAGGTAACACAATGAACAACTCGAAAGAACTTTTGAAAAAGGCTAAAACGGCAAAAACGGCGGAAGAACTGCTCGCAATGGCGAAAGAAGAAAACATCGAACTTACATCGGAACAGGCGGCAATGGTGTTTGCCAATCTTAATAAGACGGGCGAACTCTCCGACGAGGAACTCGACAACGTTGCGGGGGGCGGCTGCAACGGATTAAGCGGTCCGAAATTTTTTGCGAAAGACAGAGTGTCGCATAAGGGAATCGGCGGCAGAGATATCGACGGTACGGTCGTTAATATCGGAATGAAAGACGGCTGCTACGTATATTATGTTGTCGATGACGGCGCAAGAACGGAAAACCCGTTTTTCGCGAACGAGTTAACCCGCTTGCGGGCGTAGTCGGCGGCGATATGCGCGCACCCGATTTACGGAAGAGCTGTTTTCTTTGATAACGGCTATATCGAAAAATGCGAAAAAGCGCTCGCCACGTACGTAAATATTACACAAATTAAATAAGACGAAGACAAGAGGTGCAAATAAATGAGTGCGAAAAGGAAATTATCGGAGTTGTTCGACTATCAACGGTTTGTCGGCAATAAAAGATTACAAGCCTTGATTGACGACACCGAACGTCGTCGTTTGAACCGCGCTTTGTCGGACGATGAGCTTGAACGGGTGAACGCGGCGGGCGAAAAAATCGATTACAGGGATAAAAAAGACGATGACGATAAGTAAACCCGATTGTAGATGGATTTACGAGCAATATCGCGATAAAATTTTCGGTTACGTTTCGTCCAGAATTCACAATCGCGCGGAAGCGGAGGACGTCGTTTCAACGATTTTTTTGAAAATATGCAAAAATATCGATAAATATAATCCCGAAAAGGCGTCGCTTTCGACCTGGGTATATACGATAACTCGTAACACGGTTTATGACAGTCTGAAAGCGCTGCGGGATCGTCCTGCGTTTGAACTTTTAGAGAATACGCCTTCTCCGGAAAACGTCGAGGAGAAGGTGCTTTCGGAAGAATTGCTCGAAGAGTTGGCGTGCGCGCTCGAAAAATTGCCGCAAAGAGAACGAGATGCGGTTATTTTGTTATACTATCGGAAACTCGACAGAAAAACCGTTGCCGACGCACTCGGCATTACGTATGCGCAACTGAGATATCTGCACGATAAGGCAATACAAAAATTAGAAAAACTATTATCCTGAAAAATATTAAAGCGAGGGAAGCCACATAAATCCTTCGCTATATTCTTGTAAAGATTTTTTGCCGAAATTTTCACGAAGGTCAATAAAAAGGATTAAAATTATAAAGACATAAAAAGTACCCAACCAAACCCGTTTTACGGGTTCAATTGGGTATGGGTTGGTGCGGCGAGTGGGACTTGAACCCACACGGGGTTACCATGCGCCCCTTAAACGCACGCGTCTGCCGATTCCGCCATCGCCGCATCTGGTGCCGAAGGTGGGACTCGAACCCACACGGTATCGCTACCAACGGATTTTGAGTCCGTCACGTCTGCCATTCCATCACTTCGGCGCATCTTCTCGATTTTACTATAAAACGGCGTAAAAATCAAGCGATTTTCAGCGATTTTTCGACGCTTTTTTTAGTTTTTAAGAGCGGCTGCCCGCGACTTTTTTCGTCCGCGGATTTCAAGCCCGATCGTCCCCGCCTCTCATCCGGATAGAAGCGGGGCTTATTTCGGAATAAATAGCGGTTAAATGGTGATAAAACTATTGAAAAAAAAACGGATGTATGATATAATACATAATGTATAACTGCGAAGTAATGCAGAAGGAGGGGCTGAATGAACGTTGTTTCCAGACAGGATAAGAACGGTAAGGTCGTTTACAGCAGCGATATTCTCAATTCGATAGTTCAGTGCGCCGCGGAAGAAGTCGACGGCGTGGTTAAGAATGAGCAGAATTCCAAAATCAATAAGAGATATAAGAACGGAGTCAAGGTCGAATCGATAGGAGAATACGTTTATATAGACGTCTTTATCAAGCTTTATCATAACGTCAAGGTCAAGGAAGTTTCGTATCTCGTTCAGGAATCGATAAAGAACACCGTGGAATCGATGACCGACTTTAAGGTCAAGGACATCAACGTTCACGTCGTGGACGTGGATTTCTCGGCAGGTCCGGTATCGCAGCCCCGTTTGGAGGAATAAATGAGGAAATACGCAAGAGAAGTCGCTTTTTCAATGGTTTACGGTTATCTTATGACGGGCGACAGAGAAGATAAGATTCCCGAGGAACTTTTTGACGGAAGAAAACTCGATTCGAGCGACGCGGATTTCGTTTTCGACGTATATAACGGCGTTATCGGCTGCGCGGATCGTTACGAAGAACTTATCGGGAAGTATTCCGAGGGCTTCAGGTCGGAAAGAATCTATCGCGTGGACAAGGCTTTGCTGCTTTCGGCGATGAGCGAAATCGAAACGATAAAAACGCCCGCGCCCGTCGTTATCGACGAAATCGTATCGTTTGCGAAAAAATACAGCACGGAAAAAAGCACGGGCTTTATCAACGGAATTCTCGGAAGCTTCGTGAGAGAAAGAGAAAAACGGATTGCCTGCGAAGCCGCGGAGGAGGATAAGAACCGCAATTTCGGAATAAAACTCGATCCGAGAAGCGTTAAAGAGGGAGAAATTCTCCAGAAAGCCTTTATTCCCGACGAGGAATAATCGGAAAGCGGAGTAATCCGAAAGGTGATTCGGAATCGACGGAAACAATCGGAAACGAAGATAATTAAAGACCGAAAATCAAAGAAAAGAACGGTTTGCGGAGGAAAAATGGCTAAAATCGTAGACGGCAGAAAATTTGCCGCGGAATTTACTGAAAAAATAAGAGAAGAAATAGCTGCGTTTAAGGAAGAAACGGGGAAATCCGTGCGTCTCGCGACTCTCGTGGTCGGAGAGAATCCTTCGTCGCTTTCTTATATAGCGAGAAATAACAAGAGCTGCGAAAAAGCGGGAATAGAGAGCGTCGTGGTTTCTCTTCCCGAGAGCAGCACGCAGAAAGAAGTCGTGGACGCCGTCCGTAAACTCAACGAGGACTCCGGAATCAACGGAATCCTTCTGCAGCTCCCTTTACCCAAACATATAGATAGGGAAAGAGTCGTCGAAAGCATAGCTCCCGAAAAGGACGTGGACGGACTTACGAAAATCAACGCGGCGGGACTTTATCTCGGAAGCGGCTCGGCTTTCGTCCCGAATACGCCTATGGGCGTTCTGACTCTTATGAAGTCGGAGGGCGTGAAGATTTCCGGCAAAAGAGCCGTCGTTATCGGAAGAAGCAATATAGTCGGCAAACCTATGGCTATGCTGCTGCTTTCGGAAAACGCGACCGTTACCGTTTGTCACAGCAGAACGGAAAATATCGCCGAAGTCTGCCGCGAAGCCGATATTCTCGTGTCAGCCGTCGGTAAAGCCGGCTTCGTTACTGGAGATATGATAAAGGAAGGCGCGGTGGTTATGGACGTCGGTACGAATTTCGAGAACGGAAAACTCGTGGGCGACGTGAGATTCGAAGAAGCCGAAAAGAAGGCTTCGGTCATTACGCCCGTGCCGGGGGGCTGCGGACCGGTCACGGTCTGTATGCTTATGAAAAACGCTCTTACGGCGGCGAGAAATCAGAATAAATGATTATATCCGTTTCGCAGTACGGCAATCTCATAAAGGGAATAATCGACAGCGAGCCTATCGTTTCCCGCCTGAGCGTAAGGGGAGAAGTCGCGGAATTCCGAAGAAGCGGAGAGTCCGCCTGGTTTACGATAAAGGACGAATTCAGCCGAATGAGCTGCTTTTGCTTCACGCTGACGGGCGAGCTTCCCGTCGGAGAAACGGTGGTCGTTACCGGAAATCCGTCCTATTATCCGAAAAGCGGAAATCTTTCGTTTTACGCGGCTTCGGTCACGAGAGAAAACAAGCGCGGCGACCTTCTCATAAGGCTTAACGAGCTTAAAAACCGCCTCGAAAAAGAGGGAGTTTTTGAAAATCGCAGACAGGTGAATCGGTACGCGCCTGAAATAGGAGTCGTCACGAGCGCGACGGGAGCGGCGGTAAGAGATATTATCGAGGTCGCCGTAAGACGCAATCCGGGAGTGAGCATTACGGTTTTTCCGAGCAAAGTTCAGGGCGAAGGAGCGGCGGAATCTCTGAAAGCGGGCGTGGAATTCTTTTCCGCAAGCGACGTCGATACGGTTATCGTGGCGAGGGGCGGAGGCAGCAAGGAGGACCTCACTGCGTTCAACGACGAGGCTCTCGTGCGCGCGGTTTTCGCCTGTAAAAAGCCGGTTATCTCGGCGGTAGGTCACGAAATCGACTATACTTTATGCGACTTTGCCGCGGATTTGCGCGCGCCTACGCCTTCGGCTGCGGCCGAGCTTGCGACGGTCGATATGGCTCTCGTGAAAGACGAGCTTCAGGACTTGATTTTGCGGGCGCAGACGGTCGTCAGGAATCTTATCCCGGACGCGGAGGCGGAAATTTCTTCGTCGGCGCGTTATGCGGGAGAGGTCTTCAGGCGCAGACTTTCCGAAACCGAAGCAAAGCTCGATTCCTTGAAAAACAGAGCCGTTTCGGCAGTAAACGCGGCTTATTCGGACGAGGAAAAAAAGCTCGGTTCGCTTTGCGCGCTCTCGGAGGCCGTAAGCCCTATGAAGCTCCTTCGCAAAGGCTTTGCCGCGCTTTCGGTCAACGGCGAAACTCTCACCGAAGACAAACTTGCGGTGGGGACGATTTTCGACGCAAGAATGAGAGATGCGGCTTTTACCGCAAAGATTACGGAGGTTATCCGAGAGGAGAAGAAATGACTCAGAAAAAGAAAAAAGCCGACCTCGGGCAGACGCTCTCCGAGCTCGAGGAAACGGTCAGAAAAATGGAATCGAGAGAAACAGGTCTTGCCGAAAGCATAAAGCTTTACGAAAAGGCGGTCGCGCTCGTCGGAGAGGCGACGGAGCTTCTTTCGGAATACAAAGGGAAAATAACCGTGCTTACCGAGGCTATGAATTCGGCGGAAGAAAAGACCTTTCGGTCCGATGAATTCAAGGAAACGACTTAGCTTCCGTAATCGGGGAGAACGAAGTTTTCTCCGTAAATTCAAAAGAGAGTATTCTTCGGCGGATACGGATTCCGCGTAGAAAATCCGACGATAAATAAAGCCGAGAGAATTGCGGTCGCTTATATTGCGGCGAAAAGTATTTCGGCTTGGCAGGTACATAGGAAAAGGACAGATATGAACAACGATATACTCAAAGGACTCAATAATGCGCTTGCGGAGCATTCCGCGGAGACGGATATCCTCTTTAAACGGTATTTTCCGTCCGAAGAAAAAGCAATGGTTCTGGACGCGGCGGCTTACGGGCTTTTCGGAAAAGGGAAACGCCTCAGGAGCTTCCTTTTAAGGTGCGGAGCGGACAGATACGAAATATGGGACGAGAATACGGAAAGACTTGCGGTCGCGCTCGAAATGATTCACGCGTATTCGCTCGTTCACGACGACCTTCCCTGTATGGACAACGACGATATGCGCCGCGGAAAACCTTCCTGTCATAAGGTTTACGGAGAGGCGGGCGCGCTTCTTGCGGGGGATTGTCTTCTTAATCTCGCCTACGAGGTGCTTCTGGGCGGAAAATTCACCCGAGGTTATCAGAAGGCTTGCGCAGCCGTAGCCGGAGCGGCGGGTTACGGGGGAATGATAGACGGACAATACGTAGAGCTTGCGTCGGAATTCGCCGACGAAAGAAAACTCCTCTCCATAACCGGGAACAAGACCTGCGCACTTTTCAGAGCGGCGGTAACGGCTCCGGCTCTGATTGCGGAAAGACCGCAGAGCGAAATCGACCTGCTTACCTGTTTTGCGGAGGCTTTCGGAACGGCTTTTCAGATTGCGGACGACCTTCTCGACGAAGAAACCGATAAGACGGAGGAAATGAATTTCGTTACCGTACTCGGACGGGAAAGAGCAAGTGAGGAACTCGAAGCTTATTCCGAAAAAGCTCTCGAAGCCTTGACCAAACTCGGATTTTCGGGCGGATTCGAGGAAAGACTCGTTACTTTCAACCGAAGCAGACAGGTCTGATTACGGAAAGCCGAAAAACGACTCGGAAAAGGATCCGGAACTTCGTAAAAGAAGTGAAAATCATAAAATTATCATAAGGAGAAGTAAAAATGGACAAAACCGTATCGAAACTTATTAACGAACAGATCAACAAAGAGTTTTATTCAGCCTATCTTTATCTGGATTTTGCTAATTGGTACGCAGCGGAAGGACTTGACGGCTTTGAAAACTGGTATCGGATTCAGGCGCAGGAGGAACGCGATCACGCTATGCTTTTCTATCAGTACCTTCAGAATAACGGCGAAACCGTTACTTTTGAGGCGATAGACAAGCCCGAATGGGTCAAGGGCGATAAAATGACTCCCCTCGAAAAAGCTCTGGAACACGAAAAATACGTTACTTCGCTCATTAACGCGATTTACGCCGCGGCTTATAAAGTGAAGGATTTCCGCACGATGCAGCTTCTGGACTGGTTCGTGAAAGAGCAGGGCGAGGAAGAGAAAAACGCCTCGGATATGATTACGAAAATGAATCTTTTCGGCTCGGACGCAAAAGGACTTTATATGCTCAACAGCGAAATGAAAACCCGCGTGTATACCGCGCCGTCGCTCGTTTTGTAAAAGTCGGGCAGGTAAACGGGAATTAGAACGAAAGTCTGAAAACGCAACGATGACGGCGGAGCTGTTCGCGGGATGAATGCAGATTATTTCTTCTGTACGGACGATAGCGAAGCAACTCCGTCGTTCAAAAACGGCGCGGAAAATCGCTGCGTCCGAGAAATCAGAAACCGACGGGCAAACCGCTTCGTAATTTGGCGCGGAGAAAACGAAAAACAGTCGCCGATTTAGTAGCGGACAAATGCGGAAGACAGCCGCCGACTTAAAAATTTCAAAATTCCGTACTTTTTAAAACGGAAACGCTTGCGTTTATTTTTCGGGGGTGATATGATACTTCTCGGTTAGCGAGCGGTAACCGTTCTGCACGGAAAATGAGAGCGGAAAAGACGGAAAACTCTTGGTTTTTAACGGGACGAAGCGGCGGAACCACGGCAAAAAGGGCGTAAAACGATTGAACGGAATCGCGCCTTATTTTATGCGAATAAGTTAGCTAAGGCTAACCGATATCGGAACGGACGAAAAACCGCTTGACAAGTAACCGGGCAGAGCAGAATTTCTCCGATATCGCGCCGAAAATCCGAGACTGCGGATTACGGGCAGATAACGGACTGACGACGGAGGCACGACAGGACAATGAATAACGAACGGAAGAAAAACGAAGAAAACGCGGTGACAAACGAGCTTTTATCGAATATGGAAGACATAACGACGATGAAGAACGCGGCCGAGGATTCGGACGGAGCGAGGACGAAAATCGGGGAGAATTGCGGACGATAAACAGAAAATGTGAACATAACGGCTTGATTTTTTCGTTGCGGAATGCTATAATAGTCGAAAACGGAGTTAGCGGCGGCTTATCGGTCGGGCGCGCAACCGGATTCAATAAACCAAAGGAGAGGTGTCAGATTCACGGCTATCGCGCTTTACGAAACCCTTCAGAAACACGGAAAGGGCGAAGAAGAAACGTTTTATTTGGTTTCGACCGAGATGTGGAAGTCGCTTAATCCGGAATCGATGCAGAAACTTGCGAAAAAGAGTTTCTTTTTGCCGCTTATGAAAAAAGTCGTGCCTTTCGGACTCAAACACGGCTCGGGTTACGGATGGAGATACACTTGGCACAAAGACGATCCGAAAAACGAATTCCATTTCGAATGCAACGAATGTATTTATGCCAAGATATTCGCAAAGCATAACGTACATAAACTCGGACCGATGTTCTGCCGTTCGGACGTTATCAATTACGGCAATCTTCCCTATACGGACTTCGTGCGCACGCAGACTTTATGTAACGGAGGAGAATGCTGCGACTTCAAATTCGTACGCTACGGAAAGGACGAAAAATTCGACCGCACGGACAGCATCTGACGCAAAACGGAGGCTGCCCGACGGAAAGATATGCTTTACGGAAGAATTACACTCTTTTTGCGAAAAAAAAGTTTAGCTCTGCGCTAACCTTTTGTTGACTTTTTACGCCGAATGAGTATAATTATAGAGGTTCTTTCGGGAACGAATTTTTTACGAGTTGGTTAGCCGAGGCTAACCAAATTACAGACTCGCAGCAGGGAGGTAGGATGAGTCCGTCTGAATTGAGATATCTTATAGCGTCGAACGAGCTTGCGGAAGGAGACAGAGCGGTCAGGCAAAAAGACGTTGCCGACAGACTTCGGGTTTCCAAGGTAAGCGCGTATAACGCCATTGAAAGACTTAAAGAAAAAGGACTTCTTGAAAAAAACGAAAGGTGCGTGGTTCTGACCGAGGTCGGAAAGAACGTTCTGGGCGAATATATGACCATAATCGGATTTATTTCCGTGCATCTTTCAAAACATTGCGGGACGTCGGAAAAAAGAGCCTACGAGGACGCTTTGAACGCGGTCTGCGGCTTTTCGGACGAAACGAGAATAGGAGTCGCAAGATTCATTGAATCGGGAATGAACGGAATTCATCACGGATTCGGAGTATAAAACTCGGAGACAGGTCGGAAAAATGATTGATAAGGAATTATTCAGGCTTATCGGCGGAAACAGGAAATACGTTTTCGTCGCGGTAGCCTTACAGGTAGTCGGGCTGGCGGCAAACGTCGCCGTAACCGCGGGAATATGTCTGGCGATTTCTCTTCTTTATAATGGAGCGGAGAGCGCAGCGTTCGTATTTCCTTTCGTTTTGGCCGCAGTCGGTATTATCGTGAGATATACCTGTTCGAGACTGACGGGCGACGTGAAGGATAAACTCGGAAGAGAAGTCAAGAAAGGCCTTCGCGAAAAGGTTTATAACAAGATAGTAAAGCTCGGCGTAAAAACAGCCGACGGAATGAGTATGGCGGGACTTACGCAGGTTTCGGTTGAGGGAGTGGAGCAGCTCGATTTATATTATTCGTCCTATCTGCCGCAGTTCTTTTTCGCTATGCTTGCGCCCTTCGTATTGTTCCTGATATGCGTATGGATAGACTGGCCGACGGCTCTGGTGCTTCTGGCTTGCGTACCTCTTATTCCGCTCTCTATCGTTGCGGTAAGTAAATACGCAAAGAAAATCTTCGCTAAATACTGGGGAAAGTATACCTCTATGGGAGATAAGTTCCTCGACAGCGTTCAGGGACTCAGAGAGCTTAAGATATTCCGCGCGGACGGAAGACAACACGAAAAAATCAACGAAAGCGCAGAGGAATTCAGAGTGGTTACGATGAAAGTTCTCGTTATGCAGCTCGCAAGTTCGACGATAATGGACCTCGTGGCTTACGGCGGAGCGGGAGCGGGTATTGCTTTTGCGGTAACGGGAGCGGCTTTCCGCGGACTCAGTCCGTTCGCGGCTCTTTTCCTTTGTCTCGTGGCGGTAGAGTTTTTCCTTCCTCTGAGAGCGTTCGGATCGGCTTTTCACGTAGCTATGAACGGAGCGAGTGCGGGTAAGAAGATTATTGCTCTGCTGAATACGCCCGATCCCGTATGGGGAAGCGAGAGCGTCGGCGGAAGAGAGATAAAACTCGAAAACGTAACCTTTTCTTACGACGGAAAACGCGACGTCCTTAAAAACGTGAATATGGTTTTCCCCGAAAAAGGAATGACAGCGATAGTCGGAGAATCGGGTTGCGGAAAATCAACCGTCGTAAATATGCTAATAGGAGCTTTCCGTCCGCAGAGCGGAAGAGTAACCGTAGGCGGCAAGCCGCTTGAAAATCTTTCGCGAGAGAATTGGTATTCGCATCTTTCCGCGGTAAGTTATAATACTTATATTTTCAACGAAAGCGTAAGGGACAATTTCAGACTCGCTAAAAAAGACGTGTCCGACGAAGAGATATACGAGGTACTGAAGAAGGTCAATCTTGCGGATTTCATAAAGAGCGCGGGCGGTCTCGACAAGATTATAACCGAAGACGCGGCAAACGTTTCCGGCGGACAAAAACAAAGACTTGCGCTTGCGGTCGCGCTCGTTGCGGATAAGGATATTTACGTCTTCGACGAAGCGACGAGCAATATCGATTCGGACAGCGAAGCCGTTATAATGAACAACGTCAAGGCGCTTTCCGAAAGCAAGAGCGTTATAGTCATTTCTCACAGATTGCAGAACGTCGTTCCCGCGGAGAATATATACTATATGGACGACGGAGAGATTGCGGAAACGGGTTCTCACGAAAAGCTTATGAGCGGAAACGGGGGTTATGCGTCCTTATATAATGCGCAGAAGAAGCTCGAAAGAGGTTTTGCGGAGGTGAACGTATGAGCACGGCTGTTGTAAATAAGGAAAAGCCTTCGAGAAGAAGCGGAGCGAAGATAATGGCGAGTCTTATCGCGCTTCTCGGCAGTCTTTTGATTATAATCGTTTTAGCCGTAATAAACGGAAGTATCGGATTCGTATGCGCTATGGGCGTAACCGTATCGGGCGCGGTCGGAATAGCGAAAGTTCTCGGCGAGGATATAGCTCTTTCCTACGGCTGGATAGTCGGTATGGCGATAGGTTTCGGCGTGCTCAGAGGAATACTCAGGTATTTCGAGCAGTACAGCAATCACTATATAGCGTTTAAACTGCTTGCGGTGCTGAGAGATAAGGTTTTCGGAGCTTTGAGGGTATTGTGTCCGGCGAAGCTCGAAAATAAACAGAAGGGAAGCATAATCGCTATGATAACTTCGGATATAGAAACTCTCGAAGTTTTTTACGCGCACACGATCTCCCCTATCTGCATAGCCGTTCTGGTTTCTCTGGGAGTGGTTTTGTTTACCGGGTTCGTTTCGAGCTGGTATATAGCTCTCGTCGCGCTTGTCGGATATATTTTCACAGGAATAATCGTTCCCGCCGTTTCTTCGGGAAGACTTAAAGAAAGCGGCGTAAGATACCGCGCGGAATTCGCTTCGTTCTCGGCGTTTTTCCTCGACAGCATCAAGGGAATAAAGGATATCGTTCTCAATAACGCGGGAAAAGAGAGAGAAAAGGAAGTTAACGAAAAATCGGACGAGCTTCTTTCCGAAACGAAGAAAATGAAGCGCGAAATCACGGAGGCTTCTTCGGCGATAGAACTTACCGTATCGGTTTTCATTCTTATTACTCTTGCGGTCGGTATAATTCTCGTAAGAAGCGACGTTCTTTCGGTCGGAAGAATGATTATCGGCGTAGTCGCCGTATTTTCGTCTTTCGGACCGGTCATTGCGGTCGGAGCGCTTCCCGGAAATCTCACGCAGACCTTTGCGAGCGGAGACAGAGTGCTTAATCTTCTCGAAGAAAAACCCGCGGTCGAAGAGATAAACGGAGGCAGGAATTTCGATTACGACAACCTTAAAGTCAAAGACCTTTCGTTTTCCTACGACGGAAGCGCGGAGGTTCTCAGAGATATAAAAATGCACGCCGAAAAGGGCGAAATCGTCGGTATAATCGGAGAATCGGGCTGCGGAAAATCAACTTTCCTCAAACTTCTCCTGAGATTCTGGGAAAAGGACGGCGGAGATATAGATTATAACGGAACGGACGTGGACAAGATAAACACCGAATCGCTGCTTTCGAACGTTACGATGGTTTCACAAAGCACTTATCTTTTCGAAGAGACGGTGGAAGACAACTTAAGAATAGCAAAAGCCGACGCAACCGACGATGAAATCGAAAACGCCTGCAGAATGGCTTCGGTTCACGATTTCATAAAGACGCTTCCCGACGGATACAAGACGATGGTGACGGCTCTCGGCGACAATCTTTCCGCGGGCGAAAAACAACGTCTGGGACTTGCGAGAGCGTTCCTCAGAGGAAGCAGTCTTATTCTTCTCGACGAGCCTACGAGCAACGTCGACAGTATTAACGAAGGAATAATCCTCGACGCTCTCAGAAAACAGAAAAATAAAAAGAGTATTATTCTCGTTTCTCACAGGGAATCGACTATGGCCATCGCGGACAGAGTTTATAAGGTCGAAAACGGAATTATGACGGAGGTAAGATGAAGTGAAAAACGATAAAAGCCTGCCCGTTTACGGAGTCGGCCCGATTTACGGAATAATCGTGTTTCTGATTACTGCGGCCGGTATCGTTCTGCATTGCACGGGACTGCTTAAATCTGGCGAGGCGGAAAATTCCGCGATAAAAGTAATTTTTATCGTATCGGGAGTTTTGCTGATAGCCGCGGGCGTAGCTATGTGGATAACGGCGGTACTGGTAAACAGAATCGACCAAAGCATAAAAAGCAATTCGCTCAAGACTACGGGCGTTTACAACGTGATAGCCCCGGGTACTACGGGTGAGCTTAAGTTTAAAGTTTCGGGAAAGAGCGAAGTAAAATGCAAGGTAACGGTGAGAATAGACAATACGCCTACAGAGCTTTGGGACGTATCTCTGTTAGTTCAGAAGGAGTTAGACCAGAGGAAAATCGATGAATACTATCCGCTGGATTGGAATTTTATGTTCAAAAGCCCGACGTCCGGCAGTACGTACACGCTGGAGGCAAACGCTCTTAATATGTTGCCGATTAGAACATATGACGGCGGATCTACCATAAACGACCTCGAATACATATTCGAGCCGGGTGAGGAGATAAATGAAGTATTTGCGCTGTGGTGGTCTTGGGATTTTGAAAGGAATGCCGCTTCATTTCGAGGTCGTAATTCACCCCTGTACAATCTGGGCTTCACCGCGGACGAGCGCGATACGATTTTCGGATATGCGATTAATTCGGGAATGACTCCTGAGGAATGGGGAGGCACAAAGTCTTTCTCCCACAAATTTCCCTTCGGGTGTACTGAGAGCGGGTTATAATTATTACGTGAATCCGTTCGTGAAATTCAACATCACCGTAAAAGTCGAGCAGCTGCCTGAGTAAGCGATAAACCTTTACCGAACACAATAAACCCTGATGAAAGTCAGGGTTTTCTTTTTGCGGAAATGCCGTGTTTATCGAGGATTTCAGGTTTTTTGAGTGCCGATACCATCGTTTTTAGCGCAAAAACAAACCGACGGAAGTTTTACGGAAGTTACACTTTTCTGACAAATAAAAAACAGACGCCCGACCTCGGAGGAAGTCGGACGCCCGCTTATTAAGGAGGTAAAGCAATCATTAAAATTGCTTTATTGTTATTGGTTTAGCTTAGTTTTTCAGCTCATTTTCACAATATTCCTGAAATACATCTTCCAAATCGGAGTCATAAATGACTTGTCAACGCTGCAATAAACCGTTATTTCAAGCGGTTTTTCGAGGTCGTCAAGGTTCATTACGAATTGATTGTAAAGATACCTTGCATTTTCTCTGAAGTAGCTCTGAAGAATCGGCGCTTTTTCGGATTTAAAGGTGATTTCCTTGAGATTTTCACAGCCGTAGAACGCTCCGTCGCCTATAAATCCGAGAGATTTCGGAAGTTCAAGCGATTTGAGGTTCATATTGCCTCTGAACGCGTCAGATTCAATTTTCACTATTCCTTCGGGAACGCTAACTTTCTCGTCAGTTCCGAGGTAACGGTAAAGCACGGTTTTTGTGCCGTTTGTGAAGAAATTGTTTTCCAATGCGAACGCTTCGCAATTGTCAAGCACGATTTCTTTAACGTTGCTGCCATAAAATGCTCTTGCGAAGTTGAAATTGTCAAAACCGTCGATTATGACTTTCTCAAGAGTCGGGATATTTCCGAACGCCTTATTTCCGATGTGTTTAGCGTTGACTATACCGACTTCGATAAGCCTCGTGTTCATAAATGCCCCGTCGTAGATAATTTCGACTTTTCTGAGGTCTATAGCTTGAAGATTTGTGTTTGCAAAGGCATCAAGCCCTATTTCCCTAAGATTTTCCGCAGCGGCAACTTCAGCCAATCCGGAATTCATAAATGCGTATGCGCCTATGGTTCCTACGGAAGGAATCGAAATCTTTTTGAGGTTCTTTGCGTTTGCAAATACGCTTTCGCCGATAGCCGTAACCGTTTCGGGAACGACAAATTCAACGTTTTTGCTTGCTGCGGGATAGAAGTAAATTTCGGTTTTTTCTTTATCGAAGAGAACGCCGAATTCCGACG
>ERZ779821.37-NODE-37-length-55777-cov-19.5311_pt1 | contig 55777 bp, 42 predicted proteins | sample MGYA00511884_ERZ779821 | MGnify/ENA primary metagenome ERZ779821 (study PRJEB29588, sample SAMEA2152664) | human gut metagenome | biome: human gut; feature: human-associated habitat; material: faeces | place: Denmark | collected 2008/2010 ... | reverse complement strand
TCGCAAACGTAATCGATATGATGAGGACGAGGCTCAAGAGCAACGCTCTTCCCGTTCAGCTTCCTATCGGTGCGTCCGAAACCTTCGTAGGTCAGGTTGACGTTATCGAGCGCAAGGCTTTTTATTACGACGACCCCGATATATTGAAATTCAGAGAAGGTCCCGTTCCTGAGGATATGAAAGACGCCGTCGAAAACGCAAGAAACGCTCTCGTTGAGTTCGTTGCGGGCGAAGACGACGTTCTTATGGAAAAGTATCTCGGCGGCGAGGAACTTACCGCGGACGAGATAAGAGACGGACTCAGGAAGGGAACAATCGCCCTTAAATGCAATCCCGTTCTCTGCGGAACCGCATATAAAAACAAGGGTATTCAGAAGCTTCTCGACGCTATTACCTATTATCTTCCGTCGCCCAAGGACGTGGATCACGTTTCGGGCTTCGACGTAAAGGACAGGGATATAGCCGTCGTCCGTAAAACCAACGACAACGAGCCTTTCTGCGGTCTTGCGTTCAAGATCGTAGCCGATACTTTCGTCGGTAAATTCGCTTATTGCCGCGTGTACAGCGGAACTCTTCAGAGCGGAAGCTACGTTCTGAATTCATCCAAAAACAAGAAAGAGCGCGTCGCGAGAATCCTTCAGATGCACGCCGATCAGCGCGAAGAAATAGAAGAAACGTATTCGGGAGAAATCGTGGCTCTCGTCGGTTTGAGATTCACCCAGACGGGTGATACTCTCTGTGACGAAAAGGCTCCGGTGCTGCTTTCCAGCATAGACTTCCCCGAACCCGTAATTAAGGTTGCAATCGAACCCAAGACCAAACAAGGTCAGGAAAAGATGATGGGGGCTCTCGTCAAGCTTGCCGAAGAGGATCCGACTTTCAAGACGTATACCGACCAGGAAACGGGTCAGACCATTATCGCCGGAATGGGCGAGTTGCACCTCGATATCATAGTAGACAGACTGCTGCGCGAATTCCGCGTGGAAGCCAACGTCGGAAAGCCTCAGGTTTCTTACAGAGAGACCATCAGAAAGGCGGGCGAAGGCGAAGCCAAATACGTCAAGCAGTCGGGCGGCAAAGGTCAGTACGGTCACGTTAAGATTCGTCTCGAGCCGCTTGAACCCGGTAAGGGATACGAATTCGTCAACGAAGTCGTGGGAGGAGCTATTCCCAAGGAATATATCGAGCCGGTCAATCAGGGTATTCAGGAAGCCGCGCATAACGGCGCGCTTGCGGGATTCGAAACGGTTGACTTCAGGGCGGTTCTCTACGACGGAAGTTTCCACGAAGTCGACAGTAACGAAATGGCTTTCAAGATCGCAGGTTCTATGGCTTTCAAAGAGGTTATGAAGAAGTGCGATCCTTATATTCTCGAACCGCTTATGAAGGTCGAGATAACCGTACCCGAGGACTATCTCGGCGAGGTTATGGGAAGCATTACGTCCAGACGAGGCAATATCGTCGGAACGGAGCTTCGTAACGGCGTTATGATCGTTTACGCGACCGCGCCTCTCAGCGAACTTTTCGGATACGCAACCGCGCTCAGAGGTTCGACGCAGGGAAGAGGAACGTTCTCGATGGAATTCGGAAGCTACTGCGAAGTCCCGAAATCGGTAAAAGAGAAATTACTCGGAATAAAATAAAGCCGAACTGACGCGTAATCGCGAAAAATCGGCAGAAAAAACCAATAACCCCGAAAAAGTGTATTCAAAAGGTAGTCAAAAACCGAAAAGTATGATAGAATACAGTTGGCAGGTTGCGCTGCCGGGGTTAAAAAGATTATTTAAACCAAATTAAATAAAAACCATTATCTTTAGGAGGATAATTACTAACATGGCAAAAGCGAAATTCGACAGAAGTAAGCCCCACGTCAACATAGGCACAATCGGTCACGTAGACCACGGCAAAACCACTTTGACCGCTGCCATCACCATGGTTATGGCAATGCAGGGTAAAGCAGAAGTTATGCGTTACGATGAAATCGATAAGGCACCGGAAGAGAGAGCAAGAGGTATCACAATCAATACCGCTCACGTTGAATATCAGACCGACGCTCGTCACTACGCGCACGTTGACTGCCCCGGCCACGCCGACTACGTTAAGAACATGATTACCGGCGCTGCACAGATGGACGGCGCTATCCTCGTCGTATCCGCAGCTGACGGTCCCATGCCGCAGACTCGTGAACACATCCTTCTTGCTCGTCAGGTAGGCGTTCCTTATATCGTAGTATTTATGAACAAGACCGACCTTGTCGACGATCCCGAGCTTCTCGATCTCGTTGAAATGGAAATCAGAGAACTCCTCTCCAAGTATGACTTCCCGGGCGATGAAATCCCCATCGTTAAGGGTTCCGCTAAGGTTGCTATGGACGCCGCAGTAGCAGGTAAGCCCATCGACAGCCCCGAATATGACTGCATCAAAGAACTTATGAAGGTCGTAGACTCCTACATTCCTTCTCCGCAGCGTGACACCGAAAAGCCCTTCCTTATGCCCGTAGAAGACGTATTCACGATCACCGGTCGTGGTACCGTTGCAACCGGCAGAGTTGAAAGAGGTATCATTAAGCCCCTCGATCCCGTTGAAATCGTCGGTCTTGAAGAAGAAATCAAGAAGTCCGTCGTTACCGGCGTTGAAATGTTCAGAAAGCTTCTTGACTTTGCTGAAGCAGGCGACAACATCGGCGCTCTTCTCAGAGGTATTCAGAGAAACGAAATCGAACGCGGACAGGTTCTTGCTAAGCCCGGTTCCATTCATCCTCACAAGGAATTCGAAGCTCAGGTTTACGTTCTGACCAAGGAAGAAGGCGGACGTCACAGCCCGTTCTTCAACGGATATCGTCCTCAGTTCTATTTCAGAACGACCGACGTTACCGGTTCCATCGAGCTTGAAAAAGGCACCGAAATGGTTATGCCCGGCGACAACACCAAGATCGTTGTAAGACTTATCACTCCGATCGCAATCGAAGAAGGTCTTCGTTTCGCTATCCGTGAAGGCGGCAGAACGGTTGGTTCCGGCGTTGTTTCCAAGATTCTTGCTTAATCGAAATTAACGACAATAAATTAGGGCGGTTCGAATTGAACCGTCCTTTTTTTCGAGAACCGGCGTGACGCCTCCACTTTCTTTCGAGAAACCGGCGTGACGCTGGACCCGTTAGCTTCGCCCGACCGCAGAAATTCTCTCCTTATAAAAAACAGAGTCGTCTTTATTTTGCGAAAGCCCTGTCCGAGGTCAGGCGTAAGATTTGCTCTCGTTTTAAAATCTGTACGAATTACGCATTATTATCGGGATTTTTTGCGCCGTTTTTCAGAGCGGAAGCGGCAGTGTCGCGCTTGTTATATTTTTCCATAACCTTCTCGATAGGCAGTCCCTTTGCGAAAGCAATAGCTGCGTCGGCGGCTCTGTCGAGAGCGGGAGCGAGACTCTCCATAACTTCGTCCGAGATTTTCGAAAGCACGAAGTCTTTGAGGTCCATTCCGGCGTTCTCGGGTTTTCCGACGCCTATTCTTATGCGGTAAACGTCCGTGGAGCCGACGTTCCGGACGATATTTTTCATTCCGTTGTGAGTGCCTGCGCTTCCGGTATAGCGGATTCTGACGTTTCCGACGGGCAAATCTATGTCGTCGTAAATAACTACGAAGCATTCGCGCTCGATTTTGTATTTATTGATAAGTTCGCGTGCGCTTTCGCCCGAGAGGTTCATATAAGTAATCGGTTTTGCGATAATGATTTTATCGCTGCCGATTCCGGAGTATGCGGTAACGGCGCGGCATTCTCCTTTGGAGAAGGTCGTCCCGAGTTTTTCCGCGATGAGGTCGGCGCACATAAATCCGACGTTATGATAGGTTTTGAGGTATTGTTTGTCCGGATTCCCCAGACCCATAATAAGATACATTTTTTACCTTTCAGTCTTTTTTTCCGTCATCGGAAGGATTTTCTTTTTTGGTACGACTTTTTTTATCGTCGTCGGGATTTTCGCCGTCGCCGAGGAAGAAATCGCCTAAAGATTTATGCGGTTTCGGTTGAGTCTGCGACTGAGATTCGGCAATTTCCTGTTTGCGCTTTTCGGCGTTCGTGATGAATTCCGAGAGCTGCGAAATCTCTTTGTATTTGGCTATGTAGTCCACGAGAAGGGTTATAAGTCCGATGAGAATGATGAGATAATAAACGCTTATGCGCCAGAGAATCATTCCCCAGAAAAGGTAGCTTCCCTCGAGGACGTTGAAAACGATATAGAAAGCCGATTCTGCGGCGCCGCTCGTACCGGGCGTAGGAACGAAGGTAACCGCAGCCGTGATATATATGGTCATAGCCGTGACGTAGAAGTAATCGATATCGAATCCGCAGATTCTTACGACGAAATAAGGAACGGAATTTATGGCGATATAGTGGATTGCGGAGAGAAGCGAAACCGAAATGACCGTCCAGGGATTTTTTCCGACGCTCTTGAAAGCGACTCTGTATTCGCCTATTGAGTGTATGGTTTTATCGTAAGTTTTCTGAAAATCCTTGACGAGACGGAGCTTTTCGCCCACTCTGAGGATAAAGCGGATAACGCCCGACATAAGCTTGGGCATAAAGGAAAAGAGCATAACCGTCGCGGGGACGAGAAGGTAAAAAGCCGCGCCGAAATAAGCGGTTATGCGGAAAGTATCGCTGACCGCGTTGGGTTGAAAGATAAAGGTAAAGATACAGAGAACGAAGAATACGAGCTGAGAAAGGAATAAAACTATAATGGGAAGGCTCGTAGCCGGACCCATAGGTATATGTTTCGAGAGATAGTACATCTGGAAGGGTTGTCCGCCCGATCCGAGAGGAGTTATGTTGTCGTAATATTTACAAAGAAGACAGGATTTAAAGGATACGCGGAATCTGTAACGTCCGGTCGTATGTTTTATTATGACCGCGGTTCTGAGCATATCCGACAGATAATATAACGCGATGAGGCCGAGAATACAGAAAATGAATCTGTAATTGCGGCACCAGGTAGCCCAGACTTCGCTGAAGGGCTGGACTTCCTTGTTTCCTCCGAACTCGATAAGAGCGAGAACGAGAACGACGATGACGTTAAGCGCAAAGAAAACGAGGGACACCCAGGTTTTATTCACCTTTTTTTTGGTAAGCTTGTCGTATCTCTCCTTAGCTTCGGCGAGTTGTTCGTTCGCCATTTCTTCCGTGGAAATATTTTCGATATCAATAGTTCTTTTCTTTCTCATGTCGCCCCCCGACTCGGCGATATCCGAAACGGATACTGCCCGATTATATCACAAACAAAGGAAAAAGTCCACTGCTTTAAAGCCTTTTGCGATTAAAGTAAAAAGCGGATTTACACCCGATAATTATTATACGCGACCGCAGTCCGATTTAAAATAGGTTTTGCCGCATAAAACCGAAGAAACGGAAACGGACGGCGGAAATAGTTTTCCCGCTTCGGAAATAATTACATATAAGTGTTAACTTAAAAACGCATATTTAATTATTTCGTAAAAAAAGACGGATAAAATTAAAGGCCGAAAAAAGCCTTGAAGCCACCGTACGGCGAGGCAATGTAATTACGGTTGACAAATGACGGAAAAAAGGTTATAATAAGCGTAATCCATTCGCTTTGGGAGGAGAAACTGATGAATAAACGCAAGGTCGCGCTTATCGTCCTTTGTATTGCTTTCGTAATAGTGGCGGGGACGGTCGCGGCAATTCTTATCGCGGGGAACGGAAACGCTTTCAGCGTCAGGTTTACTTATGCAGACGGAAAAACCATAGATACGGTCAAGGTCGGATACGGAGAAGACGCGGTTGCGCCCGAAGTCAGGACCGCCGACGGAGAAGTTTTTTTCGGCTGGGACTCTTCGATCAGAAACATAACCGAAAACAAAACCGTGAAAGCCGTTACCTATAAAGTAACGCCCGCGGAGTGGTATACCACCTATTCGACGACTTACGATAAAGACGCTACGAGCGCGATAGGGTTTTCGATAAGAATGAAAAGCTTTTTGGGAGATGCGGGCGATGCCGAGACCATAGTTTTGCCTTCGGAAGTCGACGGAGAGGCTGTCGTGTCGCTGAAATATACCTGTCTTAACGCAAACAGCGTCAATACGGCGGTCAAAACGGTCGTCGTGCCTTACGGAGTTTCCAAAATCGAAAGTAACGCCTTTTTCGGTTGCCGTAATCTCGAGACGGTTTTGCTTCCCGAAACGGTCAAGTGGATTGACAGCGACGCGTTCGAGGGTTGTATCTCCTTGAGAAGCATAGTTCTTCCCGCATCGCTTAAATACGTTTACGGCAACAGTTTCGACGGAACGTATCCGATGGATATTTCGATAAGCGAAGACAGCGATAATCTCCGCGTTCTGGATGGAAATATAGTTTCCCGCGACGGAGGGACTCTCGTGGCTTTCACGAATTACGGAAAGAGCGGCGCGATGGTTTCGGGCGTATTCCATACCGTAGGCGAAAAGGCTTTCTATCATTCGAAGGTGCAGAGAATCGTTCTTCCCGAAACGGTCAGGACGATAGCCAAGAGTGCGTTTGAGGGCTGCGAGGAGCTTGAGAGCGTAGACGGGCTTTCGGCGCTCGAAACGATAGAGGATTGCGCGTTCAAAGGCTGCCTGAAGCTTTCGGAATTTACGCTTCACGATGCCGTTACGAAAATAGGCGCGGAGGCTTTCTCGAAAACGGGAATCACCCGCATAGTTTTACCCGCAGGTCTTACCAACGTCGGAAGGCGCGCTTTCGGTCAGAGCGGCGTAGAAATTTACACCCCCCGCGAAAAGGAAGATTTTCGTCTCGGCGAGGAAGAATGGGCAGACGGAAATATCGTCCGTTATAATTACGACGGATCGCCCGTCCGTTAATCCGAAAAGGAGGAAAATTTATGAATAACTATTTAATCGTTGCTATTATCAAAAAAGGCTTCGCGGACATCGCTATGGCTTACGCAAAGAAAGCCGGAGCCAACGGAGGCACCTGCGTTTCGGCGAGAGGTCTCGGAAAGGACGAAGCCGTCAAGTTTCTGGGTATAACGATAGATCCCGAAAAGGATATGCTGATGATTGCTGCCGATGCGGAGCATAAGGACGCCATAGTCGACGCTCTTTACGAAAATTGCGGAATAAAGACGAAGGGCAGCGGTATCGTTCTCGTCCTCCCCGTCGCTGAAATCAGGGGCGGTAATTTTTAATTCTCCCGTATTCGTTTAACGAAATCTTTAATTCGTAAAATAAAACCCGAAGTTCATTCAACGAACCTCGGGTTTTCGTTTTTTAGTTTGCAGTTTCTTCTTTTGGAAGGGCTTTCATAAGTCTCAGCGAATTCAGGACCACGCATACGCTCGAAAAGCTCATAGCCGCCGAAGCAATCATAGGATTGAGCTGAATTCCGAGGGGAATGAAAACGCCCATAGCGAGAGGAATGGATATCGCGTTGTAGAAGAATGCCCAGAAGAGGTTCATTTTGATGTTGCCGATGGTTTTGCGGCTGAGAACGACGGCTTTCACGGCGTCGCGGAGGTCGTTTCTCGTGAGGACTACGCCCGCCGATTCTATTGCTATATCGCAGCCTGCGCCGATCGCTACGCCTACGTCCGCGGTTTCGAGAGCTACTGCGTCGTTTATTCCGTCGCCGATCATCATAACCTTGCCTTTTTCGCGGAGAGCCTTGACTCTGTCGGCTTTTTCCATAGGAAGAATATCCGCGACGACGTCGTCGGCTCCGACTTCCGCGCAGACCTTTCTCGCGCTTTTCTCGTTATCGCCGGTAAGAATGACCGTGGAGATTCCCATAGAGCGGAATTCCGCGACCGCCTCGGCGGAGGATTCCTTAACCGTGTCGGAAATTATGACGTAACCGAGGAGCTTTCGTTTGTCCGCCGCAAAAATAACGCTTCCGCCCTCGGTATCGACGTCGCCCGTGTTTACGCCCCATTCTTCGATGAATTTACGGTTGCCGCAGCGATAATCTTTGCCGTCCAATTTGGCTTCGATTCCTTTTCCGGGGACGGTAAGGCTGTTTTCTGCCGAGCCGAAGGGAATCGAATTTTCCCGAAGATAATCCGTAACCGCGAGAGCAAGGGGGTGCGAAGAGGAACTTTCGAGCGCGCCCAATACGGAATAGAACCTGTCGTCCGACGAAACCGCGCGATCTACTCTGAGTTCTCCGGTTGTTATAGTGCCGGTTTTGTCTATGGCGGCCACTTTAACCGAATGAAGCGTTTCGAGAGCGGCTGCGTTTTTGAGAAGAATCTTGTTTTTTGCGGCGACTCCGGTCGCGACCATTATGGAAATTGGCGTAGCCAGACCGAGCGCGCACGGGCAGCTTATAACGAGTACGGAAATTCCTCTTTCGAGAGCGAAATTCCAGGGCTTTCCGATAAGCAGCCAGACTATGAAGGTAAGAGCGGAAAGAATCATAACCGTCGGAACGAAGATTCCGCTGACTTTATCGGCGAGTCTTGCGATGGGAGCCTTGGAATTGGCGGCTTCGTCAACCATTTCGGCGATTTTGGAAATGGTGGATTCTTTGAGCGAGCATTTCGCGCGGTAACAGAAAACGCCGTCGCGGTTAATCGTGCCTCCGATAACGTCCTCGCCCTCCGAGCGGTAAACGGGCAGCGATTCGCCGGTAATGGCAGACTGATCTATGTTTGCGCCGCCTTCGACGATAACTCCGTCTACGGGGAGGCTCATTCCGCTTTTCACGAGTATAACGTCTCCTTCGCGGAGATCTTCGACCGATACGGTAGCTTCCGAGTAGCTTCCGGAGCGAAGATTTTCGGTAGTAAGAGGAGTGTTTTCGTCAAGGGGAGAAAGTCTTACCGCGTTTTTTCCCGAGAGGTCGAGAATCATACGGAGGGATTCGCCCGTTTTGGCTTTCGAGCGGCTTTCGATGAACTTACCTACCGTTACGAGCGTAAGAATGGTACCTGCCGACTCGAAATAAAGCTCCATATGGAGAGCGTGAAGGGTTTCCGTATCACCGTTGTCAAGGCTTATTTTCATCATAATTATCGCGTACAGACCGTAAAGTACGGACGCGGTGCTTCCGAGAGCCACGAGGGTATCCATATTCGGGTGGCCGCGGAAGAGTTTGCTGTAGCCGCTGGTAAAGTAGCTGAAATTAAGGACGATAATCGGAATAAGCAGAACGAGCTGGGTTATGGCGAAGGGGATAGCGTTTTCCATTCCGCTGATGAAGGAGGGAATGGGGAGTCCTATCATAGAGCCCATCGAAACGTACATAAGGAGTAGGAGGAAAACTATGGAAAGGACGAGTCTTAACTTTTTTTTGGAGGAATCCTTGGTATAGGAGGTTTCCTCGTAGATTTTGGCTTTAAAGCCTATGGCGTTGACGGCGTTGCATATCTGTTCGTCGGAGAGGTTCTCGAATTCGACCTCCATAGTATTGGAGACCAGATTGACGCTGCATTGAGTTACGCCCGGCAGCCGTGAAACAGCCTTCTGAACGCTGTTTGCGCAGGCGGCGCAGGACATTCCGAAAACGGAATATTTTTTCTTCATTTTTCGTCTCCTGAGTTTTTGCGGCAAAGCCGCGGAATTCTGGTGCGTTGCAGAAAAGACGGGGTACGGACTTCCGGGAGGAGCCGCACTTCCCGCTTCGCCCTCCGCGCGGCTCGGAAACGAGCGAAAGGGCTTACGGAAAGGTAATTCCCGCAATGCACGTATATTATAACAGAGACTGTGGGTAAAATCAAGCATAAAGTGTTGATAAAAAGGTGTTATTCTGCTTTCAAATTCTTGACGAAACGCGAAGAAAGTGTTAAAATTTATATGATATATTTTTCAAAAAGTTTATAAGATAAATAAACGAGGGGACGATCTTTATGGAATTAACCGACAAGAAGACTACGCTGCGCTATGAAGGAAGGGACAAGCTTATATGGGAGAGCGACAATCCCGAGCATCTCATAATCGAGTACAGAACTCTGACGCAGACCGAAGACGGAGAGAGGACGGGCGTTATTCCGAATAAGGATATCTATATAAACAAAATCAACGGTAATCTTTTCCGCCATCTCGAAGATAATTCCGTATTGACTCACTATCTCGGAATGCTGAACGAGCGCGAAACGGTCGTCAGAAAGCTGGATATAATTCCGATCGAGCTTTACGTCAGGAATATAGCCGCAGGTACACTGGTTGAAAGATTGGGCGTCCCCGAAGGAACGGAATTTGCCGCTCCGGTCATCGAGTATTACTTCAAGCGTCCGGATCTTATGAGCAATCCTATGATCAATTCCTCTCACGCTATGGCTATGAAGCTCTGTACGTCCAAGGATCTCGATACCATAAACTACAACGCGTACAGAATCAACAGAATCCTTCAGCATTATCTCGGAAAACAGAATATCCTTCTCGTGGATTTCAAGATAGAATTCGGTAAGTCGCACAACAGAATTATTCTTGCGGACGAAATATCACCCGATACCTGTCGGTTCTGGGACAGTATAACGGGCGAAAAGCTGGATAAAGACAGATTCCGCTGCAATCTCGGCGATGTCGAAGAGGCTTACGAGGAGATATGCAAGAGGCTGATGAGAGCGTAATATGGAGCCTTCTGAAAAGGTGAAATTCGCTTCCGAAGGCTTTAAACGCAGAGTCAATTCCGAAGGAATGTTCGGAGCGGAGGGCTTTCTCCCCGTAACTCCCGAAGAGCTTGACGGACGGAAGCCCGATTTCGTTATGGTTACGCCCGAGGCTTACGTCGATCACCCCTCTTTCGGACACGCGCTTATAGCGAGGCTTTTCGAGAGCCTCGGATTCTGCGTAGCCGTTTTGTATAACCCGAGGAGCGACGCGGAGTATAAGAGATTCGGAGAGCCTGAGATAGGATTCCTGATTTCGGGCGGAGCCGTGGACAGTATGGTCAATAACTATACCGTCGCGAAAAGAAGAAGGGAAAAGGACGTCTACGCTCCCGGAGGAAAGCCCGAAAGACCGGACAGAGCGGTGGAGTTCTATTCGCGGAATATAAAGCGCGTTTATCCCGAAGCGGCTGTGATTATCGGCGGAGTCGAAGCCAGTTTGCGTCGGCTGAGTCATTACGATTATTGGGCGGATAAGGTGCTTCCGAGCATTCTCGAATCGAGCGGAGCCGACCTTCTCATATACGGGATGGGCGAAAGGCCCGTTTTCGATATAGCCGAAAGACTTAAAAAAGGCATTCCCCTCCGCAAGATAAAAGACGTTCGCGGTATGGCTTATATGTGCGGGTTCGAATCGCTTCCCGCGTCGATTAAAAAGAGCGTGGAGGAAAGGGATTTTTCGGCGATAGAGATTCTTCCGTCTTACGGCGAGGTTTCCGCGGACAAGAAGTCTTACGCGCAGTCTTACCGTCGTCAGGAGAGAAACAACGATTTCTGTTCGGGGAAGATTCTTCTCGAAAAACAGAAGTGCGGAAAATACGTCGTCGTAAACAAGCCGCAGATTCCGCTCACGGAAAAGGAAATGGACGCGGTTTACGACCTTCCTTTCACGAAAAGAGTCCATCCGTATTTCGAGTCGCTCGGTAAGGTTGCGTCTATTGACGAGGTGAAATTCAGTCTTACGACTCACAGAGGCTGTTTCGGGGATTGCAGTTTCTGCGCGATTACCTTTCATCAGGGAAGGATAATTCAGTCGCGAAGCGCCGATTCGGTCGTAAGAGAAGCCGTTGCTCTTACGAAAATGTCCGACTTCAAGGGCTATATTCACGACGTAGGCGGTCCGACGGCGAATTTCTTCCGTCCCGCGTGCGATAAACAGCTCAAATGCGGCGTTTGTACCGACAGGGAGTGTATAGGTTGGAAACCCTGTCCGAACCTTAAAGTCGATCACAGCGGGTATCTTGCGCTTCTGAGAAGGCTCAGGGCTTTGCCCGAGGTCAGGAAGGTTTTCGTCAGGAGCGGAGTAAGATTCGATTATCTTATGTACGATTCCGACAGGACGTTTTTCCGGGAACTCGTAACCTATCACGTCAGCGGTCAGCTTAAAGTCGCGCCCGAGCATATCGACGACGCCGTGCTTTACCGTATGAATAAGCCGCCGTTTCGGGTTTACGAAGAGTTCGTCGCGGAATACGGGAAGCTCAACAAAAAAGAGGGAAAAGACCAGTATCTCGTACCGTATCTCATTTCTTCGCACCCGGGCTGCGATCTGAATTCGGCGGTCAATCTTGCGGTTTATCTGAAATCTTTGAATTATATGCCCGAGCAGGTTCAGGATTTCTATCCGACGCCCTCTACGCGAGCGACTACTATGTATTGGAGCGGATTCGATCCCGAGGATATGAAGCCGGTCTATACCGCGAAAGACGAAGAAGAAAAGGCTATGCAGCGCGCTCTGCTGCAATACCGCAAGCCCTCCAACAGAGAACACGTCGTCAGGGCTCTTGAAATCACCGGAAGAACGGAGCTTATTCCGTCGCTCGTCGGCGTTAACGTTGCGGGCGGCGCGAAACCGAAGTCCGACTCGAAGAAACGTGCGGATTATCCGAAAAACAAAGGTTCGTCCACATCGCGGCCGAAGAGCGGGAACAAACAGTCCGGCGGAAAAGGAAGTTTTTCGGAACGGAATAAAGGCTCGTCGGGCAAAACCGCGGGTTCGTTCAATCAGCGGGGAGGTTCGCTTAACGAAAGAGAGCGTTCGTTGAACAAGTTTGGGAATTTGCCGCGCGGAACGACGGATTCGGTAAAAGGAAACGGAGAAAAGTCCGGAGCCGTCCACCGTCGGACGGGTAAAACGAGGTAGCAACGTCGGTTTGTGCCGGCGATAAAAACGATAAGGAATACGAATTTATTTTTTACGGAGGAGATATGACTAAGATTTTAATAGTTGACGATGAAGCCAATATCCGCGAGGTATTGAGAGAGTACACCTCTTTTGCCGGTTTCGAATGCGACGAAGCGGAGGACGGAATGGAAGCCGTCGAAAAGTGCCGCGATTACACCTACGACCTGATTATTATGGACATAATGATGCCTCGTCTCGACGGTATATCCGCCGTTAAGGAGATCAAGAAGCTTTACGACGTACCGGTGCTTTTCCTTTCCGCGAGAAGCGAAGAATACGACAAGCTTTTCGGCTTCGAAGTAGGTGCGGACGACTATGTGGTCAAGCCCTTCTCTCCCAGCGAAATCATTGCGAGAGTAAAAGCCATTCTTGCGAGAACGAATCGTCATAACAAGAAGGACAGAGAGGTTTTTAACGGATTGGTAGTCGATTTTGACGGAAGAGCCGTTCAGGTTGACGGAGTTAACGTCGATATGACGCCGAGAGAGTACGAACTTATCTTTTACCTTGTCAGAAAGCGCGGAATCGCCGTTTCCAGAGAAGAGCTTTTAAGAGAAATCTGGGGTGAAGAATTCGAAGGCGACGACAGAACGGTCGACACGCATATCAAGATGCTGAGGAGCAATCTCGGTCCGTACCGCGATTGTATAGTTACCATTCGCGGAATGGGTTATAAATTCGACGCATAAAGGAGTTTGCCGCAGTATAACGGACGGAGCGCGCGAATGAACGTAAACGTATACAGTCTTAAATTCAATATATGGTTTTATATGGTAATGTGCATTCTTATCGCGCTTTCGTTGGTGCTGTGTATGGAGATTTTCGTTATCCGCAGCAACAATTCCGTTATCAGCAGGCAGCAGCTTCGTTCTCAGGCGGAGAGGTTCGTCGAGATATGCAAGAGCGAAGATTACGAAAACGTTCTCGTAAAGGAAACCTTTTCGGGGGACGTAAAGCTGGCGTTGTTCGACGTAAAGGGCGGCGTTCTCTGGTCGACCGACGATTTTTATAAAAGCGACATTTTTCTTACTCATCAGGCGAAAATATCCGCAAGTACCGAACCTCTTTCGGGAGTCGACGTAAGCGAAGGGAAAAGAGTAGCCTGGTACGGAGTGAGATTCAGACAGGGTTCGGGAAACGCCGAAAAGGACGTTTACGTTTACGCAGCGCTGGACGTGGGTTTCAGAAACACGATGGTACGCTCTCTGATAATTCAAAGGGTGCTGTTTTCCGTATTGGTTTTTGCGATTGCGTTGGTTGCGTGCTGGTTTATAGCGAGGAGGCTTATGCGTCCGATTACCGACGTTTCGGGCAACGCAAGACAGGTTGCCGACGGGATAAAGGATATAAGCTTCGAAAAGTCGGGCTATACCGAAATCGACAGGCTTTCGGACAATCTTTCGCTTACCGCCGCTCAGCTTGCGGAAACGGAGGAGCTTAAAAACGAGCTTATCGCAAACGTTTCGCACGACCTTAAAACGCCTCTGACGCTTATCAGGAGCTATGCGGAGATGATAAGGGACCTTTCGGGCGACAACAAAGAAAAGCGTACCGATCACTGCAACGTAATCATTTCCGAAGCGGACAGACTTACGGCTCTCGTGTGCGACCTCGTGGATTTAAGCAAGCTCAATTCGGACGCCAATCAGTTAAGGCTTTCGGATTTCGATCTCGGAGAGTGCGTAGAGGAAACGATGAAGAGCTTTGCGAGCCTTACGGACTTCGTTTTCGACGTCGATATAGACAAAAACGCGATTGTTTTCGCCGACAGAAACAAGATTCGGCAGGTCGTTTATAATCTCGTGGGCAACGCCGTGAATTATTCGGGCGAGGATAAATACGTTCGAGTTTCGGTAAAACGAACGGGCGGAAGCGTGCGTACGGACGTTATCGACCACGGCTGCGGAATAGCGAGCGAGGATATCGACAAGGTCTGGGACAGGTATTACCGCACCAACAGAGGGCATAAGCGTGAAATCAAGGGTTCGGGCTTGGGACTCAGCATAGTCAAAGGTATCCTCACCGCCCACAACGCGCGTTTCGGCGTAGAAAGCACCTACGGCGAAGGCAGCGACTTTTATTTCACTCTGACCTGCTCCGATCCCGAAGACGGACAGAGCTGATTTTCTGTTGAAACCGACGCGGATTCTGCGGATTTCGGAGGTAATTATGACTAAATTCGTGGTAGCTGCGGACGTTCACGGCTCGCGGCATTATTGCGAGAAGCTTATGGACGTTTTTCATCGCGAAAAGGCGGACAGGCTTCTTTTATTGGGCGATCTTTATTATCACGGCGTCCGCAACAATCTTCCCAACGGTTACGAGCCCAAGGCGGTCGTGGTTATGCTCAACTCTCTTGCTGATAAAATAATCGCGGTCAAAGGCAACTGTGAGAGCCGAGTGGATTTATCGGTTTCGGAGTTTCATTTCTTCGATTCGGCGGCGCTTTTTTTTGAAGGAAAGTCGATTTTCCTGAGTCACGGCGACGTTTTCAACAAAGAAAATCCTCCGAAGGGAAGGTTTGACGCGATTTTTTACGGACATACCCATAAGGGTGAGCTTTATCGCGAAAACGGCGTGATTTACGCGAATCCCGGGTCGATTTCTCTTCCCAAAGGCAATTCCGTAAATTCCTACATCGTTATGGACGAACGCTTTATCGCTCTTAAATCCATCGACGGCGAGATTCTTTCGGAGATATTTTTCTGATTCGGTTACGGCGGCTTTTTTCTGTCGCCTTTTTTGTGCAATTATCGAGCGGCGGAGGAATCCCGTCGTTTTTTATTTTTGTCCGTTTTTATAGGGGATTTATTCGGCTATGAAATTCTTACGGATTCGTTCGATTGCGCTGAAAAGCATTTTAACCGCATAAAAAAACGCCGTTTCCGCGAAGAAAACGGCGTATGTTTTAATTTAAAACGCTCGGACTTTCGTTAAGCGAGCTGCATTCCGACTCGGAGAGCTTTTTTATTAAGCTCGACGAACTGCGGTTTGACGTTCTTTTCGATGATGGAATCCCAGTGAATATCCTGAAGATTCATACTCTTGATGAGCGCGCCGAGAAGAATGATATTCACGACTCTCGAGCTTCCGAGTTTGTTAGCCTCGTCCGCGGCGTCGATAACGAGCGTATCGGCTTTGCTTTTAAGTTCGTCGAGAATACCCTGAGGATATTCGCAGAGTCCGTTGGTTATGGGCGTTCCGGGAATCTGAAGGTCGTTGACGACGACCTTTCCGCCCTTTTTGAGGTAATCGAAATAGCGCAGAGCCTCCATCATTTCGAAGGAAACGAGAATATCCGCCGTTCCTTTTTCGATAACGGGCGAGAAAACCTTGTCCTTGCTGTAACGGATCTGAGTCGTAACCGAGCCGCCTCTCTGCGACATACCGTGGATTTCGCTCATTTTAACGTCGTAACCTGCTTCCATAAGTCCGAGAGTGAGGATTTTACCGGCGAGGATAGTACCCTGTCCGCCGACGCCAACCAATAAAATGCTGTTAGTCATGATAATACCTCCTTAGTCAATGGCGTGAACTTTGCAGATCTGTTTGCAGACCGTGCAGCCTACGCACATGGTTTCGTCGATGTGAGCCTTTCTGTCCGTTACGGAAAGAGCGGGGCAGCCGCATTTAAGGCACATCTTGCAGCCTACGCACTTTTCGGTGTTGACGGTGCATCTGCTCTTGAAAGCGACGGGGAATTCCGTTTTGTCGCCGTCCGAGAACTTCTTGAGGACGCAGGGATAGCGGGTGATGATGACGCTTGCTTCGGGGCAGGCGATAGCGTCGTCGAGAGCTTTTTTAACGGCGTCGAGGTCGTTGGGGTTGATGACGGTAACGTTTTTCATTCCGAGCGCTCTTACGACGGTTTCTATATCGGTGATATGAGCGGGTTCGCCGTTTGCGAGGCGGCCGCTGCCGGGATTTTCCTGATGTCCGGTCATACCGGTGATTCTGTTGTCGAGAATAATCGTTATGGCGTTGCTCTTATTATAGATTATATTAAGGAGCGAAGTCATACCGCTGTGGAAGAAGGTGGAGTCGCCGAGAACGCCTATTGCTCTCTTTGTTTTATCGCCTTCTCTGTCGAGGACCTTCTGGAAACCGTGAGCCGCGGAAATGGACGCGCCCATACAGTTATTGAAGTCCATAGCGTTGTAGGGAGCCGCGAAGGCGAGGGTATAACAACCTATATCGCCCGAAACCACGACGTCCTTGCGGTTGCCGAGGGTATAGAAAAGACCTCTGTGAGGGCAGCCCGCGCAAAGAGCGGGAGGACGCGCGACGATCTTATCGGGATCGGCTTGCATACACTCGTGAGTTTCGCCGGTAACGGCTTTTCTGAGGACGTCCGCGGTAAGTTCTCCGTAGGGCGGGAAGAAATCGTTGCCCTTGCAGTTATAACCGAGGAGTCTGACCGCGTTTTCGATGAAGCTGTCGTTTTCTTCGATGACGTAGATAGTTTCGAGATTCTTGCAGAAGTCGTCGATTTTCTTCATCGGCTGAGGATAAGTAAAGCCTAATTTAAGGTAATTCACGGTATCGCCGAAAACTTCCTTCGCGTAATAGTAGCACATACCCGAAGCGATAACGCCGGTCTTGCTGCCGTTATCCACGACGAAGTTGAAGGGAGTTGTTTCTGCGAATTCTTCTTCGGCTTTGAGATGCTTTTCGACCTCGTGTCTTCTTACGATTGCGTTGGCGGGAACGTCCACGTATTTTTTGGCGTTCTTGACGTAAGGCTTAACGGGAACTTCCTTTCTTTCTCCGATTTCGACGATACTCTTGCTGTGGCAGACTCTCGTCGTCATTCTGATGAGGACGGGTTCGTCGAACTGTTCGCTGATAACGAAAGCCGCTTTGACCATAGCCAGAGCTTCGGAGGAATCCGCGGGTTCGAGCATAGGAATCTTTGCCGATCTTGCGTAATTCCTGTTATCCTGTTCGTTCTGCGAGGAGAACTGACCGGGTTCGTCCGCCGTAACGACGACGAGACCGGCGTTTGTTCCGGAATAAGCGATGGTGAAGAGGGGATCGGCTGCGACGTTAAGACCGACGTGCTTCATCGAAGCGAAGCTTCTCGCGCCCGCCATAGACGCGCCGAAAGCCGATTCGAGAGCGACCTTTTCGTTGGGAGCCCATTCGGAGATAATCTCTTTGTAGTTGGAAGCGATGTTCTCCATAATTTCGGTGGAAGGTGTTCCGGGGTATGCGGAAGCGAACACGCAGCCGGCTTCGTAAACGCCGCGCGCGATGGCTTCGTTACCCGTTAAAAGCATTTTCATAAAAAAGCCTCCAGATTAATAAAGTATGCCGTATTTTGAAATACCTTTTTTTTCGCGGCGTTTTTTCGGAATGCGGTTGGTAGCCGCGGAGCGCAGCGAAAATATACACCTTATAATTATACAGGACAATCGGTCGTTTGTCACTGAAAAAAGATAAAAAAAACCGAGATATTGCACTTTTTAACTATTGCCTTAACTCAATGAATGCGCTTTTATACGGAAATCGCGGAAAATGCCGATAAAATTCCTCGTTTTTCCGTTTAAAATCCGTTTTGCGGAAAGCTTTTCCTTACGGAAAAAGAAGCCGTCGGGAGTTTTCGGGGCGTCGGGAATTTTGTTTGCTTAAAAAGGGCATTCGTGGTAAAATAAAATCGTCGGAGCAGCGCGCGCCGAATAACGGAAGGTATTCCGACCGATAAAACGAGGTAAATATGTACGATACTTACGAAAACCCGCTCTGCACGAGATATGCGGGGAAAGAAATGCAGCAGATTTTCGGAGACAGACACAGAATAGGTCTGTGGAGGCGTCTCTGGCTTGCTCTTGCCGAATCGGAAAAGGAGCTGGGCGTCCCGATAACCGACGAACAGCTTAACGAGATGAGAGAGCGTCTTTACGTAAGCGACGAAGCTTTCGCCGCTGCCGCAGAGAGAGAAAAGCTCGTCAATCACGACGTAATGTCGCATATTTACGCCTTCGGAAAGGAATGTCCCGAGGCTCGTCCGATAATTCATCTCGGAGCGACGAGCTGTTTCGTTACGGATAATTCCGAGCTTATTCAGATGTACGAAGGACTTATTCTCATAAGAAAGCAGCTTCTCGAAGTAATAAGGGCGTTTTGCGATTTTGCCGAGAAATACAAGAGTCTTCCGACGGTGGGGTTCACTCATTTTCAGCCCGCTCAGTTTACGACGGTCGGAAAACGTTTTACGCTTTATCTTCAGGATTTCGCGGCGGATATCCGCGAAGTTGACAGGCTCATAGCGGATTTCAGATTAAGAGGAGCCAAAGGCACTACCGGTACGCAGGCTGGCTTTATGGAGCTTCTGGGCGGCGACGAAGAGAAGGTTGCGGAGCTTGACCGCAGAGTCGTAAGCAAAATGGGTTTTTCGGCGGCTTTCGACGTTACCGGACAGACCTATCCGAGGAAATTCGATTTCCGCGTGCAGTCGGTTTTGTCTGGAATAGCTTTGAGCTGTCATAAATACGCGGTGGATATGAGGCTTCTTCAGAGTATGAAGGAGATAGAAGAGCCTTTCGGAAAGAGTCAGGTCGGAAGTTCGGCTATGGCTTACAAGCGCAATCCTATGAATTGCGAAAGAATATGCTCGCTTGCCCGTTTCGTTATGAGTCTTGCGCAGAACGCAGCCGTAACGGGTTCTACGCAGTGGCTCGAACGCACTCTCGACGATTCGGCTAACAGACGGCTCTGTAACGCTCAGGCATTCCTCGGAACGGACGCGATTCTGCGCTCCGTAAATAAAGTTATAAACGGTACGACTGTCTACGAAAAGGTCATCGCGAAGCATACCGCCGAGGAAATCCCGTTTATCGCGACGGAGAATATACTTATGAGATGCGTGGAAGCGGGCGGAGACCGTCAGGAGCTTCACGAAAGAATCCGCGAGCATTCCATGGCTGCCGCGGCAAACGTCAAGAACGGCGGTGAAAACGACCTTATGGAAAGAATAAAATCCGATTCGGCTTTCGTAAGATTCGGCGACGTTCTGGGCGAAATTGCCGATCCCAATCGGTATACGGGCAGAGCCGCAGGGCAGACGGAAGCTTTCGTCGGAAAAGTCAGACGAGAAATTCTTTGCGAAAAATAAAAAGGAGGAAGAAATTATGAATACCGCCGTAGTCGGAATCAACTGGGGAGACGAAGGAAAGGGCAGAATGGTTGACCTTATGTCGGAAAGGTACGATGTCGTCGTAAGATATCAGGGAGGAAACAACGCCGGTCATACGGTAGTTAATCCGCGCGGAAAATTTATCCTCAACCTTCTTCCGTCGGGAATACTTCGTCCGGAAGTCGTGTGCGTTATGGGAAGCGGAATGGTCGTTGACCTCAGGCATCTTCACGACGAGATAGAAAGGCTCAGGGCGCAGGGAATAGTGATTACTCCCGACAATCTCAAAATAAGCGACCGTGCGACTATATGTATGCCCTATCACGTTATGCAGGATTGTCTCGAAGAAGACAGGCTCAAAGACAAGAAATTCGGCTCTACGAGGAGAGGAATAGCTCCCGTTTACGCAGACAAGTATCTCAAAAAAACTCTCAGAGCGGGCGATCTTATCTATAAGAACGACCTTTCCGGAAGGCTTCGCGACCTCGTCGAATGGAAGAACATAACCTTCGGCGGCTACGGAGAAAAGATTTCTTCGGAAGAAACCGAAGAATGGCTCAGAGTCTACGGAGAATTCGCTAAGCCCTTCGTCTGCGACACGAGCGAATACCTTCTTTCCGCGCAGAAATCGGGTAAGAACATCATGTTCGAGGCTCAGCTGGGCGCGCTTCGGGATATAGATTTCGGAATTTACCCGATGACGAGTTCTTCCAACACGATTGCGGCTTACGCTCCGATAGGAAGCGGAGTTCCTTCGATTAAACTCGACGTCGTTCTCGGAATAGTCAAGGCTTATTCGTCGTGCGTGGGAGAGGGTTGGTTCGTTTCCGAGCTTTTCGGCGACGAAGCAAAGAAGCTCCGCGACGCGGGCGGAGAATACGGCGCGGCTACCGGAAGACCGAGAAGAGTCGGGGCTTTCGACGTCCCCGCGACGAATTACGGTATAGAGGTTCAGGCGGCGACAGAGCTTTCGATAACAAAACTCGACGTTCTGGGCTGTATGGAGAAGATTCCCGTCTGCGTAGCCTACGACTGCAACGGAAAAACGCTCACGAGATTCCCCTATCCCGACCTTCTGACCGACTGCAAGCCCGTTATCCGCTATCTTGACGGCTGGAATTGCGACGTAGGAAAGTGCCGCAGCTATTCCGAGCTTCCGGAAAACGCGAGAAAGTACGTCGATTTTCTCCGCGATAACCTCAACGCTCCCGTAAAATACCTTTCCGTCGGTCCCGAGCGCGACAGCTATATAGAGCTTTGAGTCGTCTTTGCAAAAAGCGAATTCCCGAATTCATTGAACGAACTTAAAGATTCGTTTAACCAAATTCGGGATTTGTTGAATAAACTTAAAAACTCGTTAAACGAAAGTCGGAATTCGCCATGCAAATCCCGATTTCAAACAAATCCGATTTGCAGTCCAATCTGACATTCCTCAATATAAAACCCGAAGCTTTACGGCCTCGGGTTTTTCGTTTTAAATTCGGAATCGGAAGAAAGTCCCTCTATTCGTTTTCGCCGAATAATTGCGGAAAATGCTCTCTGAGGAAGTTTTCGTAAATCTCGTTTTTGTTCGTTTTGAGATTTTCGATTTCGCGTTTTACTATCTTTTCCGACGACGCGATATATTCGTGCGGTAAATCCTCGTAAAAATGAAGGGTTATCTCTCCCGCCTCGTGAAGCCGCAGAAGTTCCTCGTAAATATCGGGGATTTCTTCGACGGAAGAAACCTTTACGGGCGTTTCCGAGACGTAAACCCAAGGCATTTTCTCGATTTGCGTCAAACCGTCGATTTCCGCCGTATAGACGTAGCCTTTTTTGCCTTTATAGAAAAGCTCGATTTGTCCGGGGAAGTATTCTTCGTAGTGAAGGGAATGATTTTTACCCCAGCAGTAAGTGAAAAATCCCAGAGGTCTCGGAAGGTAATTATGTGAATAAACTACCGCAAGCGCTCTGTTGTCGGTAAGATATGCGAGCGGTTTTTCGTGGTTGCTTGTCTGAGGAAGTAATTCCTTTATGCCTGCCGTCTCGCTTCCGTGATAGAGTTTCATTGTTTTAATCTCCTTTCGGGTATTTGTGATGAAGCCTCGCCAATTATACCCCATATCGGGATAAAAAACAAGTCTTGATTTTTAATTTTTTTTGTGGTATAATATATGAGCGGAAAATTTCGTAAAACGGCTTTCATACGATTGTAAAATCGGACGAAAAATGGTATAATAAAGCAATAAAGCCGATTCAGCGGTTTGCATCGATAGATGAGGAAAACGGCTGTGCGGTTTAAAAGTGCGAAAGCGCGGCGGAGGATATTTTATCTGACGGGAGATTGCGCGGTCGCGATTCACAAGGTTATATTAAGTACGGAGGATAGATAAATGCAATATTCACACGAAGTTCAGGAAATGGCTTGCGTTAAAAAGGGCTGTAATCACGGTCCCGCTCCTATTCCGGAAGAGGGAAGATGGGTTGCGTCCAAAGAAATCAAGGATATATCCGGTCTTACTCACGGTATAGGCTGGTGCGCGCCGCAGCAGGGCGCCTGCAAGCTTACGCTCAACGTCAAGAACGGTATCATAGAGGAAGCTCTCGTAGAAACGATAGGTTGCTCGGGAATGACGCATTCCGCGGCTATGGCGGGCGAAATTCTCGTCGGAAAGACCATTCTCGAAGCTCTTAATACCGACCTCGTATGCGACGCGATAAACGTAGCTATGAGGGAATTGTTCCTTCAGATAGTTTACGGAAGAACGCAGTCGGCGTTTTCGGAAGACGGACTTCCCGTCGGCGCGGGACTCGAGGACCTCGGAAAGGGACTCCGCAGTCAGATAGGAACGATTTATTCGACCAATCTCAAGGGCGTCAGGTATCTCGAAACCACCGAAGGTTATACGACGAAGCTTGCTCTCGACGAAAACGGAGAGGTTATCGGTTACGAAAACGTTCATCTCGGAAAGATGATGGACTTCATCAAGAAAGGAAGTACGCCCGAAGAAGCTCTTAAAAAGGCGACTACCAGATACGGAAGATACGACGAAGCGGCAAAATACATTGATCCGCGTCAGGAATAAGGAGGCAGCCGATGATTACATTCGAAGGTTACGACAGACGTATAGAAAAGATAAATAAAAAGCTTGCCGAACTCGGTATGGCTAATCTCGAAGAGGCGAGGGAGCTTTGCCTCGAAAAGGGTATAGACGCGGAGAAAATCGTACGGTCCATTCAGCCCATCGCTTTCGACAACGCGGTATGGGCCTATACTCTCGGCTGCGCGATAGCTCTTAAAAAGAACGCGGTCAGGGCTGCGGACGCGGCGGTCGCTATCGGCGAAGGTCTTCAGACTTTCTGTATTCCCGGAAGCGTTGCCGATCAGAGAAAGGTCGGACTCGGCCACGGAAATCTCGGCGGAATGCTTCTCTGCGACGAAACGAGATGTTTCGCGTTCCTTGCCGGTCACGAAAGCTTTGCCGCTGCCGAAGGCGCGATAGGAATCGCAAGGACTGCGAATAAAGTCAGGAAGGTCCCGCTTAAAGTAATCCTTAACGGTCTCGGAAAGGACGCCGCTTATATCATCAGCAGAATCAACGGCTTCACTTACGTTCCGACCAAATACGATTATTATACGGGAGAGCTTCACATAGGCGAAGAAAAGGCTTTCTCCAACGGCGAAAAGGCGAAAGTACGCTGCTACGGTGCGGACGACGTTAACGAAGGCGTCGCTATTATGATAAAGGAAGACGTAGACGTTTCCATTACCGGAAACAGCACCAATCCCACGAGATTCCAGCATCCCGTAGCGGGTACCTACAAGAAATGGGCCAACGAAAACGGAAAGAAATACTTCTCGGTGGCTTCGGGCGGCGGTACGGGCAGAACGCTTCATCCCGACAATATGGCTGCGGGACCGGCGTCTTACGGAATGACCGATACTATGGGCAGAATGCACGGCGACGCTCAGTTTGCCGGAAGCTCCTCCGTCCCCGCTCACGTCGAAATGATGGGACTCATCGGAATGGGCAACAACCCTATGGTCGGCGCAACCGTAGCTCTTGCGGTTTCGGTGGAAGAAGCTCTCAAGGCTTAACGATTTAAAGTCGGATTCATTCGTTTCAGTCGGATTTTTCGGCTGTTTTCGGCTGAAATTGCCGATAAAACACAAAATGCGCGGCGGATTTCCTCGTATTCCCCGAACAGTCTCCGATGAGGGATTTTCTGCGGAAGTCGGTGATTTCGCTGCGTTTTTGATTAAAAAGTCGAGATTGCGGAGGCTGTGAGTAAAAATGGATAATTACAGAATAAAATCCTATCTTATGGACGGCGAGCAGATTCTCTGGGAAGGGGAATCGGGCGGAAAAGTCCATATCGTCGGGAGAGCGGGAATGGTATTCCCGATGATTTTCGGCTTGTTTTTCTTCGGATTCGCAGTTGTCTGGATGACGATGGCGGCTCGGTCGGGAGGGGCTTTTATGCCGCTTTTCGCGATTCCGTTTATGCTGGTAGGGCTTGCGGTAGCTTTCGGTCCGATTTTTTCGCAGAGAAGCAGGAGTAAAAACTGCGTGTACGTGGTTACGGACAGAAGAGTTATTGCTTTTACGAAAATGGGCGTGAACTCCGTAGAATACGAAACGGTCGCAACCGTAGACGTGATTTACGGAAAGGACGACAGGGGCTGGATTTATATGACGAGAAGAGGGAATTACTACGCGGGCGTGGATTACGGCGAAACCGCGAGTTACGGAAGAACGTATTATGCCAATTCGAACGGCAAATTCGAGCTTTACGACGTAAAAAACGTTGCGGAAGTTTATAAAATCATCGTAAGCGCAAGAGATAAACGGCTTTTCTCGTGTAAAAACGACGAAAACCGCATATAATTCGGCGGCTCTGCTGTTTTTCGGCTGATATCGGTGTCCGCTTAACCGATTCCGATATCGATTCGACGAATTTGTGATTTCGTTTAACCAACTTGCGACTTAGTTTAATTAACTTACGATTTCGTTTAACGAGCGTTGAGATTCGTTGAACGAACTTGACTGCTCCTTAAAATCCGAGTCTTTTTTCCGGACGAAATTCGCTTCGTGTTTGGTCGGAAATCGATAGTTTTTAATACAAAACCCGCGGCAAACATTATGCTGCGGGTTGTTTTTGACTGTTTTTAGCGACGAATTCATTTGAAATTACGCAAAAACCGCCGATTTTCCGCGGTTTTTATTCGTTTTCAGGTTTCGTCGGCAGATTCTTCGGCGTATTTGTTCGTAGTGATTTCCCATATCATCATATTGCCGGCGTTCGAGTCGAATCGGATATAAATCAGTTTGTCCTCGGAGAGGAAGTCCGGCCACGAATCGAACGAGCCTTTGCTTTCGTTATACAGGCAGTAGTAGGAGCTGCCGTCGCTTCCGTGTACGAAAGTCGAGAAGAACGCGAGCGCGATCTGACCTTCGGGCTTATCGCCGGCGGAATGCCAGACTTCGGAGGTTTTTACGTAGTCCGCGAAAGTCTTTGCCGATTCGTCGGTAAATTCCACGCCGCTTTTTTTGGAAACGGTAAGGTCGGCGTATTTTTCGCCCGAAGTCGTTAAAACGCGTATGTCCGCGGGGAATTCGACGCCCATTTTTTCGCCCGTTTTCAGGACGTAGTCCGCGTCGTGCGAGTACATCGGGGCGCAGAAAAACGTCAGGCAGCCGAATATCAGCAGAATGAAGAAAGTCGCTCCGGCAATTATCGTATTCGCTCCGACGAGAGTGAATTTTATGCGGTTGGCGGGCTTTTTTTCCGTTTCTTCGGACGAGCCGATTTCCTTCCGCATAAGTTCGATTTCCTCCGCGGTCATAGCGACGACGGGTTCTTTGTCTTTTCGGGTAATCCACAGCGAAAGAACGATTCCGGCAATCGGTACGGGCAGGAAAAACAGAAGAATATAAAATTCCTTGGTAATTTCCGTAGCGACGTCGGTTTTATCGGTCGAACCGACGACGATAAGCGTTCCGATAAGTACCGAAAAAACGCACAGAATAATGCTCGATATCAGAATAATTCTTGTTTTTTTCTTGTCCATAGCGTTTTGATTATAGTTTTTTCGTGTAAGCGGTATCGTCGGTTACATCTTTTCGACGGGCGTGATTCCGAGGGTTTTAAGTCCGCTGCTCAGTACGTTTTTGACGACGGAAACCGCGATAAGTCTTGCTTTTTTTATTTCCGGAGCTTCTCCCGAGATTCTGTTTTCGAGATAGAACCGGTTGAAGGCTTTTGCGAGGTCGATGAGGTAGTTGGAAAGAATCGAAGGCTCGTATTTATCGCCCGCGTCGATAAGAATGCGTCCGTAATCGTTTATAAGCTTGACGAGGTCGTTTGCGGCTTCGCCCGTAAGGGAGGAATAATCGGGAGCCGCGTCGATATCTTCGGGTTTTCCGTTCTTTTCGACGAGACTTGCGCATCTTGCGTGGGTATACTGAAGATAGGGAGCCGTTTCTCCTTCGAAGCTCAGAACTCTGTCGAGAGAGAAGGTTATATCCTTGATTCGGGAGTTGCAGAGCGCGCTGAAAACGACCGCTCCTACGCCGACGGCTTCCGCAACGGCTTCTTTATCGGGAAGGTCGGGGCTTTTCTCGGAGATGATTTTGTTTGCCTTGGCTACCGCGCTGTCGAGGACGTCCGAGAGCCAGACGGCGTTGCCCTTTCTCGTGGACATACTTCCTTCTTCGAGAGATACCATTCCGTAAGCGACGTGAACGAGGTCTTTCGCCCATTCGCAGCCTTCGAGTTCGAGGACCTTGAAAAACTGACGGAAATGGAGATTCTGCTGATAAGCCACGACGTAGAGGCATTTATAGAAGTCGTAGGTCTTCTTTCTGTAATGGGCGGTAGCCATATCGCGCGTAGCGTAAAGCGTTCCGCCGTTGCTCTTGACGAGAAGACAGGGCGGCATTCCGTAGTCCGAGAGGTCGACGATTTCGGCTCCGTCGGAGATAGTCGTGAGGTGTTTTGCCCTGAGGTCGTCGAGAACGGGCTGCATTTTATCGCTGTAAAAGCTTTCTCCCGCCCAGCTGTCGAAACGGACGTTGAGTCTGTCGTAGACCTTACGGACGTCTTTCAGGGTTATTTCCTTGAAGTATTCGAAAAGCTCCATAGCCTCGGGGTCTTTATTTTCGACTTTGACGAACCATTCGCGAGCTTCGTCGGTAAGGGAAGAATCGTTTTCTTCTTCGCGGTGGAAACGAACGTAAATCTCCTGAAGAGCTTTGACTCCGCCATTGTCGATAGCTTCGCGGCTGCCCCATTTTTTGAAGGCTACGATGAGCTTTCCGAATTGCGTGCCGTAATCTCCGAGGTGATTGATTCCGACGACGTTGTAACCGAGGCGCTTATAGATTTTATAAAGCGCGCTTCCTATCGCGGTCGTTCCGAGGTGGCCGATATGGAAGGGTTTTGCGATATTTATGCTGCTGTAATCGATACAGATTGTTTTTCCGTTGCCGAGGTCGGAATTCCCGTACTCCGAGCCTTCTTTTTCGGCGGCGGACAGGATTTCTTCGGCGGCTTTTTCGCGGTTAAGGAAGAAATTGAGGTAACCGTTTACGGCTTCGACCTTTTCTACGAGCGGATCCGGTCTGACGGAGGAAGCGAGTTCCGACGCGATAACCGCGGGAGCTTTTCTCATCTGTTTTGCGAATCTGAAGCAGGGCAGAGAAAAGTCGCCCGGGAGCTGATCGGAAACGGGCTGAATATAAGAGGCGATTTCTTCGGGAGAAACGCCGTCTACGGTAACGAGTTCAGATATTTTTTTCTTGAAATCCATATATCCTCCGTGCGCATATCCTAATGCGCGATGATTAAGTATTTTTTAATTATTGCGGGAAAGGCGTACCGTTCCGTCGCAGAGAGAAGCTACGTTTTCGGACGAAGTGAAGACGACGGAGGTTATTCCCGATTTTCCGAGAGAATCGGTAAGGCTTCCGAGGGTTTCGGAGTCGAGGTCATCGAAAAGTCCGTTGACGAGAAGCACGCGCGGATTACCGAGTCTTGCTTCGGCGAGAGCGAGGCGGACTTTATCTTCGTAGGAAAGTTCGTTGATTTTGATTACGTTTTCGCCGTATTTGCCGAAAAGTCCGGTAAGGTCGTTTTCTTTAAGGCGGAGAAGGAAGTCCTCCTTGGTTTCGGAGCGTGGGTCGTGAGCTATTCTCGACGGAAGGGAGCCGTCCGCGAGCCTTAAAGACGCCGAAGCGGTAAAGCTTGCGGTGAGGGCGGGATTGGTTACGGCGATATCGCTGTCGCCGTACATAACGTAGCCCTTCGAGCAAAGGATTTCTCCTTTTAAAAGGCGGAAAAGATGAGATTTTCCGCTTCCCGCCGAGCCGAGAACGGCAGTCGTTTTTCCTTCGGGGAAACAAGCGCTAAGACCTTTGACGATATCGGAAACGCCTATCGTGACGTCGTAAAGACGGATATCTCCGACGCAGGGAATTTCTTCTTCCCTTCCGACGAAAAGAACCGAGGCTTTCCGGATATCTCTCGTTTTGACGAAAGATTTGCGGAGCTTTCTGAAAAGCGCGAGAGAAAGGGCTGACGCCGCGGTAAGCTCGGAAAGCAGAGTAAGGCTCAGGAAGAGTTTTCCGGCATCGAAATTCCCGACGAAAACCGAGATTCCCCATACGGCGAAGCAAGCCGTTACGTAAACGGGGACGAGCGCGGCTTTTTTACCTTTATCCGAGGCGTAAAGAAGAGCGAATACGAAGGTCAGAAGGACTATGACGAGGCTGCCCGCGGCTATTCCTTCGAGACAGGCGGCTTCTATCGCGAGGACAGCGGCGGTGAATACCGAAAGAGCCGTGAGCGCGGCGAGTTCGAAGTGTTTTGCGAGAAGAGGGATTTCTTTTTCCGCAGTAAGGAGGTCTTCGCTCCGTTCCGTGCGGTAAAGGTCGGATTTCAGCCTTTCCGCAAGAGTCGGGAAGCATTTCCCGAGGAGGGATCTGACCGACGTCGCGAAAGCTGCCGCAAAAAGAGGAAGCGGGAGCATAAACGCGAGCATAAGGAGAAGCGACGAAAGAGTCGCCAAGCCGCCGATAAGTCCGGCTTCGAAAACCTTCGGGACGGCTTCGGGGAGCAAAGCCGCGCATATTGCGGTCAACGCGAAGGAAAAGCACGCGATATAGAATTCGGTTTTCGCGCGTTCCGCGACAATTTCGACCGCGTTAAGGAAAAAAGTGCGGGAAAGTCTGATTTTCTCAGCCATTTCTTTTACCTCCCGATTTCTGTTTTGAAAGATGAACGATTTCGTCCGCGTCGGGAAGGGATTTATCGGTAACCACGGTTATTCCGTTTCCGACGAGGGCTTTGAGCATACCCGAAACTATACCCGAGTCGGACGGAAGAGCTTCCTTTGCGATGAAAACGAGAGAAGGCTTTTTTATAAGGAGGCGGCAGAGCGTTATTCCCGTCGTAACGGAAGGAGAAACGTTTCCGCCGTTTTCGGCTATACGGAAGTCGAAACTTCCGAGGCTTTTCATAATCACGTCGGTGAGTCCGAGTTTTCTTGCGGCGCGGTAAACCTCCGAAGAAGGCACGGATTTATCGAAATCTCTGATATTGTCGAGGACCGAGCCTTGTCTTATACCCTGTCCGTCGAGGAATACGGTTTTGTCGATGATTTTGTTTCCCGCCGACGGATAAGGGACGCCGCCTATCGTGCGGACTCCCGTTACGTCGAAGCAAACTCCCGCCGCGGCTTTTAAAACGGCTCCGGTGTTTCCGTCGGAAAGAACGGTAAGCTTATTCGGTTTCAAGGTAAATCCGAGATTTCCGGCGAGGATTCTTCCGTCCGAAACGACCGAGGCGTTTTCGAATTTAACGGTAAAGTCGTCGTTTGCGGCGCAGTCCGAAGCGTAGATTTCGGTATTGAGGAAAGAGTCGGTAACGGTTGCCGCAAGACGCATTTTATCGTCGCCGACGAGAGTTTTTATCGCAAATACCGATGAAAACGCGTAAAGCAGCGAATAAATGACGAGAGCCGCCGCGTTGCCCGAAGAAAGTCCGCCGCTCAGAGAAAACGCCGAGATTCCGACGACTCCTCCGACCGCCGCGTAGGACGAAATCGAGGTTATTAAAACCGCGAGGGAGGCTTTTCTCGGGAAAACGGCGATAACTGCGGACGCGAGAAGCAGGGCCGCGGCTATTCCGAGCGGAAGGGCGCACAGCGGGTCGATAATAAAAGCGAGTGCGCAGAAAACCGCGGCGGCTATAAGACACCAGAGTGCGTAAATCCGGCTCGTAAAGAGATTCGAGCAGGTTTTTGCGGATTTATCGAAGCGTTCGAGCATAAGCTTTTTGCTTTCGTAGGAATAAATAGCGGGGTCGGCTTTATCTGCGCGTAGAGAAGCGAGTCCGGTTATTGCCGAGCAGAGTCTTCGGGACACGGTCGTCCGAGTTTCGAACATAACGACCGCCGTTACCGCGAGCGCGGCGAATATCCCGAAAAACAAACCTTCCGCGCCTCCGCGGACGTTTGCTCCTCCGAAAACTCCCTCCGTGAGGTAGGCTTTTATCACGCAGGTCAGAGCGGTCGTAAAGAATATAGCCGCCGCGCAGCAGAAATTCTGTACGAAGACTCTGAGCTTCTCCGTTTTAGCCGTTCCGGAGAAGGTTGCGAGCGTGTCGAAGGCGGGCTTCCCAGCAAGGTTAAAGCCCTCGGAAGGCTTTAACGAGAGGGCTTTCCCGAGATAAACCGAGTCTATTTCTCCTCGGGAAAGAGAGGTCTTTCCGTCCCGTAAAACGACGGAAAACCGGTCGTTTTTTACGCTTTCGAGGAATATAAGTCCCTTTTCGGTCAGAAGAAGGCAGGGTGCGGATTCCGCAAGGTTCTGAGAGGGCGCGGAAACGAGCGCGGCGGAGATATCGTAACGCCCGAGGACGTAAATCACGCCGTCGGGATTGTTTCCGTATCGGCCGAGTTCCAGACGAAGAGAGTCCGGAGAAGGTTTTTTACCGAAGAAGCCTATCGCTCGCGTCAGCGCGGCAACGTCGCCGCTCCATATATCCGGAAGGGGCTGTCGGTAATCGTAACGAGTTTTTTTCATATTCAATTATATTTGCCGTGAATAAGATTCAGCGGAAGAGGTAATCTATCGGGCGTTTCGCGCTTTTAAGAACGGAAACCGCGACGAGTTTGTTTGCGGTGAGAGGCTTGTCCGAGGTAATGACGATTTTATAGTTCCATTCCCCGAGATTGAGAGTTGCGGCTGTGTAATCCACGTAGCTTTCCGGAAGTTCGGAAACGACTTCGCCTTTGGAAAGGGGACTCGACGCGATAAACGATACCGTGCCGCCCGCCGAGCCGTCGATTTTGACGGTCATTCCTTCCGAAAGAGAGGCAGCCGTTTTCGCGTCCACGTAGCAGACCACGGAGTTTTCGCCCGTAAGGCCGTTGAGGTCGATGAGCGATTCGACCGTATATACGCACGACCATACCGCGAGAAGCGCGATAAACACGGTTGCGGCGGCTATGAACAGTATAAGGAAGGTTTTTCCGTCCGATTTTTTGTTTTCTTTTCTGAAATCTGTCACTTTAAGCTCCTGATATTCCGTTGGATTGCTTTTGTCCGTTTGACAAAAGCGTCTCTTTATTGTATCATAAATCCGTAACAAATGCAAGGCTTTTGTATTCCCTCGGGATAAAAGCCGACGGGCGGATTCGCGGTTTTGCTTTTTCCGCCGAGCCGAAAGGAGGATTAAAGTTATGAAATACCCGTCGTTTCTCAAAAAAGGCGACGTTATCGAAGTAGTCGCGCCGTCGCTGGGATTTTTAGAAGAAAAGGATAAGGAGAATTTCGGTTACGCGAAGGCTTTTCTCGAAAAAAGAGGCTATTCCGTGAGGACGTCGGAGAGCGTGTTTTCTCTCGGACGATTCTGGGCGAGTGCCGCCCCCGATAAACGCGCGGAGGAATTCACCGAAGCTTATCTTTCCGACGCAAGTGCGGTTTTTGCGGCTTCGGGAGGAGAAACCGAGCTTCTTATTCTTCCGTATCTCGACGAAAAAGCCTTTTCGGGAGCCTCTCCGAAGTGGTTTACGGGTTATTCGGACAACACCGTTCTGGGCTATTGGCTTCTGACTCGCCTCGATACCGCGAGCGTATACGGAGTCAACGCCGGAGCCTTCGGTTACGAGCCTATGGACGAGAGCGTTACGTATCATCTCGACCTTATCGAAGGGAAAAGGTTTTCTTTTCCGTCGGTCAGAGCTTTCAGAAATCTCAGAATGGACGAGGTTCCCGAGTGCGCAGGAAGGAAAACCGTCGTCTGCGATACGCCTTCGGTATGGAAAACGAAGGGCGGAGAAGTTACGGTTTCGGGAAGAGCGATAGGCGGTTGTCTGGATTTATTCCCGTCGTTTATAGGCACGCCTTACGACGGAACGAAGGAGTTCGCGGAGCGTTACAAAAGCGACGGGATTCTCTGGTTTCTCGAATCCTGCGACCTTAATCCAGCGGGAGCCGTAAGGGCTTTATGGCAGATGAAGGAAGCGGGCTGGTTCGAACACGCGTCGGGCTTCGTTTTCGGTCGTCCGCATATCGGCGGGGACTTTTTCGGAACGGATTTCATAGGCGCGGTTACGGAATTTCTCGGGACGGACGTCCCGATGATTTTCGACGCGGATTTCGGGCATAAACCTCCCGTCCTGCCCGTAGTCAACGGAAGTCTTATGACGGCTTCGGTTTTTAAGGGAGGAAAGGGAAGCTTTTCGTACAGACTGGAGTAGGCCCGCGGAGTTAAAATACGGAAAAGTTATTATTTTTCGACGTAAAAATCCGTTTTTCACGGACGGAAGGGAAAAACTCTTCGTCTTTATAAACCGAGAATAAAACGCACGGGCGAATCGATTCCGCCCCGCAGGGAGGTTTTTATGAGCAGATTATCCGAAAATTTGAAACGATTGCGTAAAGAAAAAGGACTTACCGTGGCGATGGTCGCGGATTACTGCGGAGTCGCGCCCGAAAATGTGCTTGACTGGGAGGAGGGCAGAATCCGTCCGGACGAAGAAAACACGAGTAAGCTTTGCGCGCTCTACAACGTAACTAAGGAGAAGCTCGAAAAGGGCGGAGGATTCAGACTGAATTTCGACAACGGCGGAGTCAACATCAATATAAGCGACCCGCGCAAGCCGGAGAAAGACAAGGATTTTTCGGTGAGAATAACCGAGGACGGCGTTAAGGTCGGATTCGGAGAAAAGGAGAAAGATATGGAAGAAGAAAAAAGAAGAAAAAGAGGCGAAGCCTGGATGGACTTCCCTTATTGGGCGGTATGCCTTATAGGATATCTGCTGATGGGCTTTCTCGGCGGACTCTGGCACCCGGGTTGGCTGATTTTTATGACGATACCGCTTTATTACGGACTCGTTTCCGTTGTCGTCAACAGGAAAGCAAATCATTTCCCCTATCCCGTGCTTGCCACGGCTGTTTACCTGCTTCTCGGCTTCCTCGGAATAACCTGGACCTGGTCGCTTTTCCTGTTTGCGTCCATTCCGATGTACTACATTCTGACCGGAAAGAAGAAAAGGGTTTTCAGTCAGGTTATATGGCCGCTTATCTGCATTGCGGCTTACGTCGTCCTCGGACTTACGCTCAATCCCGACGTTAACTGGTGGAGCTGGGGCTGGGTAATTATCTTTACCTGTCCGATAGTAACCTTCTTTGAGAAAATGGTTGAAGACAAGAACTGATAATGGCTGCGGAAAAGCTTCCCGTTTTCGCCCTGTAACCGAGGTTATCCGCGGCGTACGGGCGGACGGAGAAAGATTTCCGCGGAAATAAAAACGGAGAATCCCGTAGACTGGAGGTTGCGGGATTCTGCCTTATCAAGGAGAAAAAACATGCTCGATTTCGACAAAAAGAACAATATCGGCGTGAATTTCGTTATGGATATGCTGAGGCTTTCTCCGCTCGGAAGGAGAAGCCACAGGAACATAGTGCCTTTCGTTACGGGCGAGGAGGAGAAGTTTCGGCGGGAGATGGAAAACCTCTCGAGGCTTTCCGCGTCCGTAACCCGTTCTCAGGCAGTCTGGAATAAATTCCGCGTCAGACTCAGGGGTATCAAGGATATAGTTCCGACGCTCAATAAGCTTGCCCGCGGAATATGTATGAGCGAAACCGAGTTTTACGAAATCAAATGCCTTGCGATGGAGGCGTCCGCGCTTATGCCTGCGATTTCCGCCGCCGCAGCCGATATCGGGCTTCTCGGAATAGAATTCAGACCTCTCGGCGAAGTGGTCAGGATTCTCGACCCGTCGGGTACGGGCAGCGCGGCTTTCGACGTCAGCAGCAGCTATTCGGAAGTTCTGCGGGCGGCGAGGGAGGAAAAAAGGAATTGGGACATAAAGCTGCGTTTCGATCCCGATAATCCCGAATTCAAGGAAATGAGAATGAAAGCCGTAACCGTCGAACGCGAGGAAGAAACGCGCGTGCTTTATTCTCTTTCGAAGGAATGTTCTGCTTATGCGGGCGATATGATTTCCGATTCTCTTATGCTCGGTTACTTCGATCTTCTTCTCGAAAAAGCCTATCTCGCGAGCGAAAGGAATCTTTCCCGTCCGATTCTTTCGGACAGAATAAATCTCGTCGGCGCGGTCAATCCGAAAATCGAAGACGCTCTTAAACGAAACGGAAAAACCTTTACTCCCGTGGATATAATCATCGAGCAGGGAACGACGGTGATTTCCGGCGCGAATATGAGCGGAAAGAGCGTTGCTCTCAAGACGATAATTCTGAATTTATATCTGGTTTCGGCGGGATTTTTCCCCTTTACCGAGCATTGCGAAGTTTTTCTTTTCGACGATATTCTGACAATTTCGGAGGACCTCGAGGACGGAAACAGAGGGCTTTCCTCCTTCGGCGGCGAGATTGTGCGGCTTAACGAGTGTATAGAGGAAACCGAGAAGGGCTATGACCTTCTGTTTATGGACGAATTCGCGCGCGGAACCAATCCCGTCGAAGGCGCGAAAATTGCCCGTGCGGCTGCGGAATTCTTCAACGAAAGGGAATGCGTCTGCGTTATGACCACGCATTTCGACGGCGTTTCTCAGGCAGCCGGCGCGCATTATCAGGTCAGGGGGCTTTCGGGCGTCAGAAGCTCGGATTTCACGGGGAGTACGGATATCGCCTCGCTTATGGATTATTCGCTCGAAAAGGTTCCGCTCGATATGCCCGTTTCCCGCGAAGCCGTCAAGGTCTGTCGGCTTCTCGATATGTGTCCCGAGCTTCTCGCTCTCATCGAAACCGAATGAAAATTCGCTCTCGGATTTGCTTTTCGGGCGATTGCGGACTTTCTCTTTGTGAAAACGAGTTTGCCGCGTTCGTTCGACGAATCGCTTATTACGTTCAACGAAATCCTTCGTTCATAAAACGAACGAGGGATTTTTGTTTTTAAGAGGGAGCTGATTTTCGGGGCGAGTCCGAGGCGTATGTAAGATTCGGCGGCTCGGACGAAGGAAAGGTCTACGTCGCCGAAAGCGTGTAACGCGGAGCGCCGGCTGCGTCGTTCATCGCGTCGAAGTCCGCGCCTACCTGAATTTTTCCGATGCTGACCTCGTAGGCGGTGCGTTTTTCGACGGTTTCGTTTTCGAGCCGTTTCTGATAAATCCGACTCTGGACTCTTCCGCAGACGGCTATTTGTTTTCCGACGGGCAGGAATTTCATAAATCTTGCGTTTCTGCCCCAGGCAATCGCGGGGATATAGTCGCTTTTCCCGTAGGAGCGGTTGACCGCGAGGAGAACGTCGCAGATTTCGCGGTTAAAGGGAGTCGTGCGGTAAATCGGAGTTTTGCAGACGTATCCGGTAAGCTCTATGAAGTTATTGTGAAGGGTTTCGTGAGGTTCGGGGAAGATTTCCTGAGCGAAAACGGTGAGAATGAGTTTGCTTTTTCCGTCCGAGAGTTTATTATAGCTTCTGAACTGACCGAAAATCGAGAGGGTTTCGCCCGTGCGGACGGGGAAGCGCATAAGAAGTCTTTCGGACGCGGTTACGGGGAGAATATCCTCCGCTCCCGAGAGTCGCGCGACCGCGAGGTCGAATTCGTGGAACTTTTCTCCGTACAGCTCGTGGGAGAATCGGATTCCGGAGGCGGCTACGCCGGTGAGTTTTACTTTGTTTACAGAGTTTTCGTAATTCATTTCGTATCTCCTTTTTGTGTCTGAGGTTTTTTATGGGGGTATATGGTTTCCCTTGTTTTATCGGGCGTTTTTGAATTGACGTCCCGTGTGGTCGATTGTAAAATCGTTTCGGTATACGAGATTTCCGACGGTTACGAATTCGTAGCCTCTGCCCTTCATCGCACCGAAAATAAGCGGAAGGGCTTGGGTGATATGTTTGCTGTTGTTATGACATAGAATAATAGAGCCTTTGCGGACGTATTTTTCAACTCGCTGAAGGATTTCCGCCGCGGATAATCCCTTCCAGTCGAGAGTGTCCACGTCCCATTGAATAGCCTGAATATCCAGCTTTTCGCAAATCGATATGAGCTTGTTGTCGTAATCTCCGAAGGGCGGGCGGAAAAGTCTTACCTTGCAGCCCGAGGCGTTTTCGATGAGCTTTACGGATTCGGTCAGTTCCGAGGTTATCTTTTCTTCGCTGAGTCCCGGGAGATTCGGGTGAGTCATGGAATGCGTGCCGATTTCGAAGCCTCTTTCGTGGATTTCGCGCGTGATTTCGGGATATTTCTCCACCCAGAAGCCCACGAGGAAAAAGGTTGCTTTCACTCCGTTCGCGTCGCAGATATCCATAATTTCGCGGGTTTTGTCCGCTCCCCAGGCTGCGTCGAAGCTTATGGCGATCTTTTTTTCGTCCGTTTCCACGCTGTAAACGGGAAGTTTTCTCGAAGCCTTGGCGAGCGCGGGCATTATTTCCAGCGACAGAAGGAACAAAAGGTACAAAGCCGCCAGAAAAGCAGCCGCGGCGGGCACTGCGGAATTTCCGAGAAATTTCCCGAAGCCGTTTTTTACGGTGTCTTTTTTCATTCTTTTCTCCTCCGATTATATACCGACGGAAGGGCGCGTACCCGTCGGGTATCGTCAAAGGCTGTCGTCTTTTGTCCGAAACCGAAGGTCCGCGTTATCCGCGGGATTTTTCCGCGCCCGAGTTTTTATTGCCGCCCCGAAAACGTTGGACAATCTTTCGGGTATGTACTATAATATATAATCGTGGGATTTCGATTATTCCACGGTTAAAAAGCTATAATTGCAGATATCGGAGGAGCGGGATGAAAATAACCATAGTCGGACTCGGAACGGGGCCGGAGGATATTACGCTTGCGGGAAGGAAAGCCGTAGAGGCTTCGGATTACGTACTCATAAAGACTTCAAAAAGCGCGACCTACGGATTTTTTACGGAAAACGGAATAGAAGCGCACGGCTGCGACGGACTTTACAACAAAGCCGCTTCTTTCGACGAGCTTAACGAGCTTATAGTCGAGAGGGTGCTTCAGCGCGCGAAAAATCATAAGAAATTCGTATTCTGCGTCAACGGTTCGGGAAGCGACGACGCGGCGGTCGCCAAACTTGCGGCGACGGAAGGCGTTTCCGTAGAGCTTATCCCGGGGGTTTCCAACGCTTCGGTCGTTTTGTGCCGTCATCCCGTTCCCGCCTATATAACGATGCCTTCGGTCGAAGCGGGGCTTATTCTCGATTACGACGAGCGTCTTCCGCATATTTTCACGGAAATATACAGCTCCGACGAAGCGGGGAACCTGAAGCTGCGGCTTATGGAATTTCTCGAGGATGAAACCGCAACCGAGCTGTTTATCGGCGGAGAATATAAAAGCGTTAAGCTTTACGAGCTGGATATGCAGTCGGGTTACGATTACAGGACCGCTTTATACATACCCGCGCTTCCGCTTCTCGAGAGGAAATCCTACGGCTACGGAGATCTGATAGAGATTCTGCGGATTCTGAGGGGAGAGAACGGATGCAGCTGGGATAAAGCCCAGACTCATCTCAGCATAAGGAAGAACAACATCGAAGAAGCCTACGAACTTGTCGACGCGATAACCAATAACGATATCGACAACATGATAGAAGAGCTGGGCGACTATATAATGCAGGCTGTTTTTCATATAGAGATAGCGAGAGAGGAGGACGAATTCGATTACCGCGACGTTTACGGACGTCTTTGCGGCAAGCTTATTTTCCGCCACAGCCATATATTCGGTACGGATAAAGCCGCGACCGCCGAGGAAGCTCTCAAAATCTGGGAAAAGAACAAAATCGTCGAAAAGCACACGCAATCCATTACTCAGACGCTCAGGGACGTACCCTTGTCAATGGCGGCTCTGAAGAGAGCGGAAAAGGTTCAGAAGCGCGCGGCCAAGGTCGGTTTCGAATGGGAAGCGGCTTCGGGTGCGGTGGAAAAAGCCTTCGAGGAGATGAAGGAGGTCCTCGGGACTCTTTCGGACGGAAAGAGCGGAGGAATCGAAACGGAGAAAGAAATGGGAGATCTTTTGTTCGCCCTATGCAACGTCTGCAGGTATCTTGACGTCGATCCGGAAGTCGCCCTATCGGGAACTACGGACAAGTTTATAAGACGGTTCGCCTTTATCGAAGAAGAGACGAAGAAGGCGGGAAAGACCCTTGCGGAGAGTACGCTCGGGGAGATGGACGGGCTTTGGGAGGAAGCCAAGCGGCGCGGAATCTGAACGCGCGGAAAGATCTTTAAAAAATGAAGAATATAATCAAGAATATCGGCATCTGTTTTCTTTCGGGAATAGTCGTGGCTTTTGCGCTTCACGTTTTTGCGAATCCGAATAATTTCGCGCCGGGCGGCGTCAACGGATTCGCTTCCATCGTCGGATACTTGACGGGAATCAATATGGGTTGGTTCGTTATCCTGTTCAATCTGCCGATACTGATACTCGTATTCTTCATAATCGACAAGAAGACAAGTATCTACATAATGGTTTATATGGCGGTGCAGGCAGTCGGGCTTATAGTTCTGGAGAAGCTTGCTTTCCCTCAGTACGTAACCGAAAACAACCTGATTTTCGCGTGTATAGCCGCCGGTATAATTTCGGGCTTCGGATATTCGATAATGATGCGTTGTTTCGGAGCCGCGGGAGGAACCTACGCAATTTCCGCCCTTATAACGAAATTCAAGCCCGACAAGAACACGGCTTTCGTGTCGTTTATTCTGGACAGCTCCGTGGTATTAGTGTCGTTTTTCGTTTACGGAATGAAGATAGAGCCGGTCATAAGCACGCTCATCAACCTTTTCCTTGCGAATTACGTCATAGACTATTTCCTTCAGGGTATGAAACTCGGCTATAAGGTCGAAATCATAACCGATTATCCCGACGAGCTTGCCCGTGAGCTTATCGATGCAACCAAGCACGGAGTTACCGAGCTTACCGTAAAGGGAATGTACACCAATGAGGAAAGATACGAGCTTATCTGTATAGTCCGGCGTCGTCAGCTTGGCTGCGTTATGAAAATAATAAAGAAGTATCCGCATTCCTTCGCGAATATTTCGAAGGTCAATCAGGTCATAGGAAGATTCAAGAAGTAAGTTTTCCGAACCCGTGATTTCGGGAGAATACGGTGTTTTTCGGGAAAGCGGAGAGAACAATCGGAAGTCGGGAGGAAAATGAACGATACGATAGTTGCCTGCTCGACGGCGCGGGGAAAAGGAGCCGTCGCAATAATCAGACTGAGCGGAAGCGAGGCTCTCCCGATAGCGGAGAAGGTATTTTCGCCTATGCCGAAGGAGCCTATGAGGCTCGTGAGGGGGGTATTTTCCGCGGAATATTTTAAAGACGACGGAATGTGCGTGTTTTTCCGCGCGCCGAAGTCTATGACGGGCGAAGATTCGGTCGAATTTTATCTTCACGGCGGTACGGCTCTCGTTGACGGAGCGATAAGGGAATGTATCCTCAGAGGCGCGAGAATTGCCGGGAGAGGAGAATTCACGAAGCGCGCGTTTCTCAACGGGAAGATGACTCTCGACGCCTGTGAGGGCGTTATAGAGATGATAGACGCGGAATCCGCGCTTGCGGTGAGGAGCGGTTTCGGAATAATGACCGGAAGGCTCTCCGAAAAAGCCGACGAGATGCAGACCGCGCTTACCGAGCTTATTGCGAGGATAGAAGTTGCTCTGGACTATCCGGAGGAGGATCTGGAGCTTATAACGGCGGAGGAAGCCGGGAAAGAGCTTGTTTCTCTTAAAAGGGAATCGGAGAAGCTTCTCCGAGATTCGGCTTGCGCTCCGATAATAAGAAACGGCGCGGATATAGTCATCGTCGGGCGCGTAAACGCAGGGAAATCCTCGCTTATGAACGCGCTTCTCGGGCGGGACAGAGCCATAGTTTCGGACGAAGAGGGAACGACGAGGGACGTTATCGAGGCGAGTTTCAATTACAAGGATATGAAATTTAATCTTTTCGATACGGCAGGGCTTCGGGAAACTATGAACGCCGTGGAAGCCGAAGGTATCCGCAGAGCCGAAGAGGTTTCGGGGAAATGCGACCTTATTCTTTTCGTAACGGACGACCTTTCCGAAAAGAGAGAATTTTCCGCGCCGCATATTAGGGTTTTAAACAAATGCGACCAAAGGAATTATACGGCAGAGGAAGGAGATTCGGTGATTTCGGCTCTTACGGGCGAGGGAGTCGGCGAACTCAAGGAAAGGATTTACTCGTTTTTCGAAGAGAAGGGAATCTGCGACTCGCTCGTCGTAACCAACGCCCGTCAGCTCGATTGCCTGAAGCGCGCGGACGACGCGATTTCGCAGGCTCTTTCGGCAATTAAGGAAGCGACTATGGATTGCGCCGCTCAACCGCTTTATACGGCGTGGAACGCGCTCGGAGAAATAACCGGGAGGACGGTTGCGGAAGAAATCGTGGATACGGTATTTTCCCGTTTCTGTTTAGGGAAGTAGATATGAGTATGAACGACTACAAAGAGATTTTTGCCCGTTACGGGCTGGAAATTACGGACGCTTTTTCGGATTCGCTGGAAACCTATTAAGAGAGGCTTACGGAAGTCAACGGGAAATTCAATCTTACCGCGATTACGGAGCGCGATAAGGTTTTTAAGCTGCATTTTCTCGACAGTCTTTTGGCCGCGGAATTCATTTCCGAAAACGCTTCGGTCTGCGACGTGGGAAGCGGAGCGGGTTTCCCGGGGCTTGTGCTTGCGCTTTACAGACCGGACCTTAAAGTAACTCTTATGGATTCGCTCGGAAAAAGAGTCAATTTTCTTTCCGAAACTGCCGAGGCTCTCGGAGTTAAGGTTTCTGCGGTTCACGTGCGCGCAGAGGACGCAGGGAGAGGAAGTTACAGAGGTTTTTTCGACGTAGTTACGGGAAGAGCCGTCGCGAGGCTGGATATTCTTGCGGAATACTGTCTTCCTCTCGTGAAAAGGGACGGGATTTTTCTCGCGTACAAGACGGACGCTTCCGAGGCGGAAACGTACGGAGACGTGCTGAAAATTCTCGGCGGGAAGGCTGTGGGTTCGGCTTCGTTTGTTTTGCCCGACGGCGAAAAACGCTGTGTTATCTCGGTGAAGAAAGTCGGCGATACTCCGTCGAAATTTCCTCGTTCGGGAAATAAACCTCGGCTTTCTCCTCTCGGAGGGAACTGATTTTCATATTGAAGAGAGAGGTTTTTCAGGAATTTTACGCCCGCAGAATCAAATACGGGTTTTGTTTTTTTATTTTTGGATTTTTACGGACGGATTATCGAAAACAGCCGTCTTAATATAACGAATACACCGAAAGGAGCGGAGCGATGACCAGGTAATTACGACGAACTTTTTACTTTTAACGCTAAAGGAGAAATAATTATTATGCAAATTCTCAAAGAACTGCTCAGATACAGGAAGCAGATGATTTTCGCCTGCTTTTTTATAGGAGCGGCGTCTTTTCTCGATTTAATGCTGCCTACGATTATGAGCAATATGATAGACGAAGGCATAAATAAATCGGATATGAATTATATTTACACGCGAGGTCTGCTTATGCTCGGCGTAACTGCGGCGAGCGTCGTCTGTTACCTTATCGCGGCGAAAAACGGTTCGGTCGTCTGTAACGGTTTCTACGCCGATCTCGTAAACAAGCTTTTCCGCAAGGTCGATAAGATGAATTTCGATCAGTTTTCGGTTCTGGGGCCTTCGGCTCTTCTGACGAGGACGGTCGAGGACGTGAGTTTATTGTCCGAGGCGGTTTATTTCCTCATAAGAATGCTCATAGCCCTTCCCGTTACTCTTATAGGCGGCGTAGTGCTTGCGCTGACTAAAAACGCGACTTTGTCGCTTATTATGTTTCTGTTTATCCCGATATTCGTGGTAATGATTCTCGTCATCGGCAAAAAGATGATGAAATGCTGGGAGGTTTCGGATAAATATTTCGACAAGCAGACTCAGATTCTTCGGGAAAGACTTTCGGGAATAAGGGTTATAAGGGCCTTCAACAAAGAAGAACGCGAACACGAAAGAATCGTGGACGCAACCAACGTTATGGCGGACAACGTTATAAAAGCCAACGTAACGGGCGGATTTATCGGACCGGTCGCTCTTCTTCTTTTCAATATCGCGACGGTGCTTATCATTCTTATCGGCGGAAAGCAGGTGCAGCCGGGCGGAACTTTTTCGGCGATAGACATCATAGCCATAATCCAGTATATAACGATAATAATGAACAGTCTTATGATGTTCAGCTGGATGGTATTGTTTCTGCCGCGCGTCAAGGTCAAAATGAACAGAATCACGGAGATTCTGAACGTCGATACAGAAGACGACGAAGGCACGGGAAAACTTAAACTCGAAGGAAACGTAGAATTCAGAAACGTGTCTTTCAAATACGAAGGCGCGAGCGAATACGCGGTCAGGGACCTCGACGTAAAGATAGAAAAGGGGCAGACCGTCGCGATAATCGGCGGTACCGGCTGCGGAAAATCCACTTTCGTTCAGCTGCTTATGGGTTTTTACAAGCCTACGGAAGGCGCGGTTTTCTTCGACGGGAAGGATCTCTCGGAATTAAGCCGTAAGGACGTCAGAGATAACGTGAGCTGCGCGCTTCAGAAAAGCACGATATTCTCTGCGACCGTAAAGGAAAACGTTCTTATGGGCAAGGAATCGGCTACGGACGAGGAAATAGAGAACGTTACGGACATAGCCGAGATAAGGGATTACATAAAGACGCTCGAAGGAGAATATTCGCACGAACTCGAACAGGGCGGAAGCAATCTTTCGGGCGGACAGAAGCAGAGAATAGCCATAGCCCGTGCGATAGTGAAGCCGGCGTCGGTTTACGTTTTCGACGATACTTTCTCGGCTCTGGATTTCCTTACCGAAAGCAATCTCCGTATAAAGCTCAACGAATTCATAAAGGGAAAAACGCAGATAGTCATAACTCAACGTATTTCCACGGCAATGAACGCCGACAGAATCTACGTTCTCGACAACGGAAGGATAGTAGGCTCGGGAAGACACGACGACCTCGTAAAAGACTGTACGATTTACAGAGAGATCTATCGTTCTCAGGTAGGAGGTGATCTCGATGACAAGAGATGAAAGGAAGGAACTCGAAAAAAAGGAGCTTCAGGCGAAATATCCTGCGCGGAAGGTTCTTCTGAGGCTTCTTAAAGATACGCGTCCGATTCTTTTCGGACTGATAATAGCGACCGTCTGCGCGATTATTTCGGTAGGAGTCGCTCTCGGCGGCTCGGAGCTTATCGGAAGGCTTACCGACGCACTCAACGGTTATTATAACGGAAAAACCGCCGTTCTCGATTTCGGATGGATAACGAAAATCTGTATGATTCTCCTCGTTATGTACGTTTCGAAATTCGCGGCGGATATCTGCAAGATGATAATTATGAACAACTACGTTTCGCGGCTGTTTACGGCTTCGCTCAGGATAAGGCTTTCCGATAAAATCAAGCGGCTGCCCGTATCCTTCGTGGATACCACGCCCTTCGGCGAGGTCATAGCGAGAATGAGCCACGACGTTTCCACTATGGGAACGACCATTCATTCGGTTTTCGAAATGGCGATAACGGGAGTCGTTCAGATAACGGCGATAGTCGTTCTGATGTTTATGAAGAATCCGGTTATCGCCGCGATAGTCATAATAGTCCTTCCGATAAGCTTTTTCATTGCGACGAAGGTATCTTTTCTCGGCGAAAAGTATTATGCCGAGCAGAGAAAGCTTTCGGGCAGAATGTACGCTCATATAGAGGAGCATTACGGCGGATTCGGAACGGTCAAGGCTTATAATCTCGAAAAAAGTCAGGAGAGCAGGCTCGAAGAGCTTACGAAGAGCTACAGAAAGAGCGGAGAAAAGAGCTTTTTCATATCAGAAATGGTATCCCCGCTCATAAGTCTGTCCAACAATCTCTGTTTCGTCGCGATTTGCATAATCGGCGGAATATTCGCCGTCCGCGAAATTCTTAACGTCGGACAGGTCGTAACGGTCATACTTCTCGCGAAACAGCTTGCCGGACCGATAGAGAACATAGCGTCGTCGATGAATATGTTCCAGAGCGTTCTCGCTTCGTCGAGAAGAGTCTATAACATTCTCGATAAGGAGGAGATGACTTTCGTCGAAAATCCCGAGCGTCTTCCCGAACAGAAAGGAAACGTGGAATTCAGGCATATCGCCTTCAGCTATACGGACGCGCCTCTTATAACCGACCTTTCCTTCGAGGCAAAGAGCGGACAGAAGATAGCGATAGTCGGACCTACGGGCGGCGGAAAAACCACGCTTATAAACCTTCTTATGAGGTTTTACGACATAAAGTCGGGACAGATACTCATCGACGGGCAGGATATAATGAAGGTTTCGAGGGAGGAGCTGCGTTCGAGATTCAGTATGGTGCTTCAGGACACCTGGCTTTTCGAAGGAACGATAAAGGCTAACGTAGCGTTCGGAAGCGACGACGCGACCGACGAGGACGTTGTGCGGGCGTGTGATATGGCTTATTGCGACCATTTCATAAGGACGCTTCCCCAAGGCTACGATACGGTCGTAAACAACGATATTACCACCGTAAGCGCGGGACAGAAGCAGCTTCTGACGATTGCGCGGGCATTTCTCGCCAACAGGCCTATGCTTATTCTCGACGAAGCGACCTCCAACGTCGATACGCGAACGGAGATTCTCATTCAGAAGGCGATGGATAAGCTTATGAAGGGAAGGACGAGTTTCGTGATCGCGCACAGGCTTTCGACGATTGTGGACGCGGATCTGATACTCGTTGTCAACAACGGCAACATAGTCGAGCAAGGCACGCATAAAGAGCTTCTCGACAAAAAAGGCTTTTATTATAAGCTTTATAATAGTCAGTACGCTCTCGCGAATCTTTTGGCGGCGTAAGAAGCTTTTCCCGATTTACTGAAAAACGAAAATACCGCAGATTTCTCTGCGGTATTTTTTGTATAGAATTTATTTACAGTCATAAGACAGCTGACTTTTAATTTATCGGAGTTTTGCGATATATGCTTTTTCAATATTGTTTAAAAGGGCGGTTATAGGGGTTCCGTTTTCGTCAATAAGTTCAACTTCATTTTCAAAAAACGGCTCGTTTACGTCAAAGCAATTGACCGATGTATAAATTCGGATGTTTAGATTTTCATTCGGAGCGAGGATTATTCTGATATATCCGTCCTTACCTTTTCCGTAGACTTTTATATTCGTTCCGTCGTCAACGAAAAGTTTACTTACGTCGTTACCGACATATACCGAAATCATATAGCCTTCCCGGAGATACAACGTCGCTCCCCGATTTGTAAAATATAGCTGAGGCAGATAATAATACATACCCGATGAGTTTTTTGTGAGCGATATTGCTGAGAAATAGCAGAATTTGTTGCGATTTTTCGGCGCAATGACGAAAGAGCCGTCGTTTATGTTGGACGTATTTAGATTTCCGAAAATATCGGTAAACGAAACGAATAAATTCTGAACTATTCCGGTTTTTCCGTCTTGTTTGTAGCAAAAGATATAATTTAACGCGACATCGCTTTCGATTCGGTTGGCGGTGTAAGTCATTTTAACATCGACAACGGTATTTTCGTCGATGGACTTTTTATCGATTACACGGGTTTCGGTTGCGTAATAATCAACGGAGAAAGTTAAATTCGTTGTTTCTGCTTTTATGGGAAGAGTTGCTTTTCCGTCGGATGAAGTAACGGCAGAAATATCTTCGCCTGTGATTCTGACGTTGGAAAGAGGCGCTCCGTTCATGTCGGTGACCATTGCGGTCAGGTTGATTATTTTAATTTTTCCGATAATTTCGGCTCTTACGACGTATCCGGACGGTACTTCGCCTTCCGTTCTCGAATAAGCCTGAGTTACTTTGATGATCGGAGTCGAAATTATGACGTCGGGGTTTTCCGATCTGAATTTTACCGTTGAATTCAATTCCACCGCGGATAACGTGAATCTTCCGAAAGCGTCGGTTTTGCCCTGACTGAGGTCGTTCACATATATAGCGACGTCCGCTATTCCCTCGTCGAACTGATCTACTATGTATCCTTCGAAACGTACGGTTTCGTTTTTACCGTGTTGATTCTGAGCGATGATTTTCGGGAGAAAAACGATGCAAAAAACGGCAACCGCACATAAAATCACGGCGCAGATAATGATTATTATCAGTTTTTTTGAAATTATCGGGCTTTTGTTTCCGCCCGATCTGTATTTTACGGATCTTGCCATTGTCACCTCGTTTTTCGGAACGCAGGCATTCGGTCTGCGTTCCGATTACGTAAATTTGTTTAATTCTTGTTACTTATGCAAAAATACTTGTATCACCATCAAAAGGCAGGTGTATAAGGTGTAATTGTTCTGGTGTCGAGACCGTCCGCGGAGTAAGCCGTGGCAAGCTGATAGTAGTTACCGTCTTTTTCGAGAACCATGTTGCCGAGTTTGTCCCATCCGAGGAATTTATAGGGAGTGGAGCCGTCCTTTTCTACGTAAAGAGCGTTATCGTAACGAACTGTTTTGTCATTGCCTTCTCCGAGTTTTATAAGAGTAATGGTCGTGTCTTCGGCGGCTCTGATTTCCGTATTTTTTTCAGCTACCATTCTGGTTTTAATGTCTTCGCCCATAGCTTCCTTCAAAGCGCCGAGAGAGCCGTAGGATTTAGCGGAGAAGTTCACGATGTTGTTGCAGTTGACGGAAACGTCGTTATTTTCCCACTTGAAGTTCCATAAACCATCCTTGCCGTTGTAAAGGTCGAGACCGTATACACGGATAACGTTCTGAACGTTGGAGATTTTCGTATTGGTTACGGAAACGTTGATACCTTTGTTTGTGTCGCCGCCGTTAGCGTTGAAGTGTATACCGACGGGGTTTTTGTTGGGGTTAACGAAAGACGCTCCATGGCTGTCCTTGAAGGGAGATTCGGTCGTAAGAGTGCTGTTGATTTCACAGGAATCGATCGTGAACGTCTTGGGAACGTTAAGTCCGTACCAGAAGTTACATATTACCCTGGTGTTTTTAATGACCGCTTCGCTATCAAAATTACTACTGGACTTAATAACGTAGTTAAAGCAGTTTACCGGCTCCGTTTTGAACGAACAGTAATTGATAACGAGCTTCTTTGTGGTGGAGTACGTGATTCCTACGATTTCAGTGCTTGCGCCCTCGAGAGAAATCGTGCAGTTTTCGAGAGCAGCTTCCTTTCCTTTTACTGTGAAACCGTTGACGAGATTGACGTCGGCGAGAGTAAGTTTGTAATTTCCCGCGTCGATTTCTGCTTCAGAGAGTTTAGCTCCGCCGCCTACGATAGTAACGTCACGCTGAAGCTGGATTTTAACGCCCGATATGTCGGCCGTGAGTTTGATATTCTGATATCCGTTGTTAAGAGCTTCTTGAAGTTTTTCCGCGCTGTCGACCTTCGTCAGGTCGGTATAAACGGTATAAGGGATATCGATATAAGCTCCGCCGATAGAAAACCTCATAGTTTTCTGTCCGGGAGTAGCCGTATCGAAGCCGGTAACCTTGAGAGCGCTGTGAGTACCGGGAATATCGGTAACGTTACCTTTCTTATCGGTAGCTCTGATGGTGATCTTGCTGAGATCGAGTTGTTCATCCTTTTCAAATACCGTCTGAATATTGCCGACGATTTCGATCGACTTATAGTTCAGAAGGAGTGTGCAGGCGCTGAGTGCAAGAACTAAAAGCACTGCGATAAGCACTAAAGCTGTTTTCTTTTTCATAAGTTCCTCCGTTTTTTGGGATAGAATCCCGTTTTTTTTATTTTTACACCGCGTTTTCGCGGGGTAAATCTGTTTGGTTTCCGCATTTGCGGAGGGAAAGCTTATGCCTTCCCGTTAGTTTTGTTTGAATGTGTACCAGAATTCGAATACGTAAGTATAGCCGTTTTCCGTATAGGAAAGCGTAAGCTTATGTTTGCCTAAGCCTTTATAGAGGTTGTCCTCCTCTTTTGCGTACTCGTATTCGGTTCCGCCTTCGGTTCCGCCTTCGGTTCCGTAATACGTTATTTTCGCGCTCCAAGATCCGATTCCGATATTTTTGACTGTTCCGTCCGCAAGAGTGATTCTTAAAGACGTACTACTGTCCATAAGAGTGAGCTTGTCTTTGTTCGAGAAGTCAAGTTGCAGCTGTTGTTCTTTGTCTAAAGATTGCCAATACTGCTTGATACCGAATTCGAAAGGTTCGTTTTCGGTCGCGGCCTCGATTTTATCCGGGTTGGGAGAATTTGCGCTCAACTTTTCGTAAGACGCATTACCGTCCTTGTCCGTTACATATCGATAAGGCACCAGATACAGCCGATTATTTATAATGATGACGGGTTTTGTCATCTCGACTACTTCGATGTTTACCGAAGTCTTGTATATATCCAGGTAAACAACGATAAGGGTGCCGGTTTCGTTGAAGGCGAAGTTACTCCTATCCACAAGGTAGAAGTATTTCCCGTCTTCTTCAATGACATCGTAAGTCTTTCCGCCTATTTCGCATGTATAACCGATTATAGTTTCGCCCTCGTCGGTTCCGTATATCGGCTTTATAGTGTTGTTGGCGTTGGCAGGGACAGAGTAATAGTACTTGAAGTTAGTATTGGTGTAGAAGTAAGTAGTCGCGTCTTTCTCTCCGTAAACGAATATTGACGTAGAGTTATAGGTTATCGTTTCGTTGGGGAAGAGTTTTTCGCCTTTGTATACACTTACGGTTGCGGTTCCATTATCTTCAGTTACTTCAGTTACGTCTTTATTGTTGATTTTGGTGATTTCCGCTTTAAGTTCCTTAGCTTTTACGGTAAATTCGCATGTATAAGTTATATTGCTTATGGTGTGTTTTGCGATAATCGTTACGCTGCTGTTATTCTCCGTCAAAATCCGGGAAAGATCGAGAATTCCGCCCTCTGCGGTGATTTCGGCTTCGGTACCGTCAGCGGTTTTATAGTAGAACTTCGTAGCCGTTGCGCTGAATGTTGACGTAGACTTAATGAATCGGTTGTAGCTATACCATATAGTCGAAGTCGAAAGCTTGATTTTCGCGTCCGTGCTGTCGATAGTTACGGTGGGCTTTTCTCCGTTCAAATCGGTATAGTAAGGAACGTTGTTGATACGGCGTATTCCTGCCTGTACGGTCGGGGTTGCATTTGTGTCAAGTTCCAGCTTAACGGCTGCGCGCCATTCTTTACCGTAACCTACGTAACAGTAAACCACTGTCGCCTGAGTATTTTCGCCCCAATTAAGTGCAAGCTTGGTTTTTTCGCTGTCGCCGTTGTTTCCTCCATTAGGAATAACGAGTTCCTTCCAGCCCTCGGGAAGCGTACCTGAAAATCTATTCCCAAGAAGGTTGTTAATATCATCATTTGTTACATTTCCGTATCTGATATACAGTCGATACGAGCCGGACGTGCCGCTTGAACCGTATCTCGCATAAACGTTTCCGGTCGTATATTGCGAACCGTTTTTGACGTAGATTCTTGACGCGCCGAAGCCGACCTGTAAAGGCTCGTCCCGAGTCATCGTATAAGTCGGGATATTATATCCGCCATCTTCGGCTGTTTTTAAGGGCTGCTTTTCTAAGTTGAAGTTATTGACCGCCGCGAAAGAAGTATTAAGCTCGGCTTCCTCCGTCGTTATATGCGCGTAGAAGGTGCTGTTACCTACCGTTATCTTAATATATGTTCCGTCATTTCCGACGCTCCAACTGTCAGCGTTATAAGCTTCCCATTCGTTATTCGTGCTGTTCCAGACCTGAACGTGTGATGCGTTGAAACCGGTTCGGCTGTTCGTATAAAGGTTCATTATCTGACAGCTCCTGCCGGCGTCGAAAAGCTTTTCGCCGGGCGCGAATTTGAACTCGTAACAAGTTACGTTGGATTCAGCACCGAATGTTTTAGTCGTCTTTCCTTCGGGCCATTTTTCGTTGATTATCCATACGAATTCGTCGTTTTTGGTTTTTTCGTTTTCGCCCTTTCCGACGAGCTTGATAGCCATATACTCGACTTCTTTGTGAACGGTAACTTTCAGTACGAGATATTTGGTTTCGCCGCTTTTCATTCTGAACGGCTCAGCTTCCTTCGCATAGTCTATGCTTCCGTCATTATTTGTCGAATAACTTCCGAGGACGTGTTTCTGTGTGCTCCAACCGGTGATTTCGGCTTTCTTATAATTAGTGTTACCATTATACTCGGCCAGAATGGATTTTTCGTGATTTTTCTTAAACTTCTCAAGACCTTCGCTTATTTCCGCATACGTTATGTATACATATTTGTTATCTATCTTTTCGATTGAACCGTCTTGTTTCGTCAATTCGATCCACAGCCTAACATACGAAATTCTCCTGTCGAAGACCTCCCAACCGGAGCCTCCGTTTTTCACGCTGTCGATTGCGTCTTTTTCGGAAGCGAAGGTACCGCTTCCTACGTAGATAACGGGATAATCGGTGGGGACTGCGGCTGTTCCGCCGTAAAGGTCGATGTTTACTGGATAACCGTTTCTGTATATATACTGGGTTCTTTCGTTGCAGATAAGAATGTCGTCATTGCCGGAATCGGAAGTATTGACGTAATACGTCCTGAATCCGCTGTCATCCTTATTAGGAACCGCATAGTTCATTCTGCTGATATAAAGCGATTCGCTTTCTTCAACGATTGTTACGCGGAACGTATAAGTTATCCTCATTCCGTAATTATATACGTTTACGATAAGAGTTTGCTCTTTTCCCGTTCCGAAGTACTCAGAAAATTTATGGCCCGCCACGAGGGGGTTGTCTGCGCCGCCCGCATACATCTCCAACCAATACGTATTTTTGGAGCCGTTTGCGTTGAGGTAGACAGACCTTCCTGAAATTCCGTTCGCCATTATGAGGTGTACGTATTCCGGTAAGCCGTAATTAGGATTATCTGGCGATTGATCGCTCCAGTTTTTGCCGTCCGGACCCTTTCCCTGAGGCTGAACGATAACGTCCTGTTGGATAGTTAATTCGGGATATTGTTCGTCGGAGTTTTGATTCAGATAGCTGCCGCAGTCAAGGAGACCTATTCTTGCGGAGTAAAGATTATGTTCGAGTCCTGCGCTTGAAACTACTTGGAAATTCTTTGTTCCCGTAACCTTATCGATTACCCGATAATTCGGGTACTGCTTGGAAGTCTTTCCCGTTGCTGCATACTGGAAGAAATGCGGATTGGAGTCATTCGTAGAAACGAAATAGAATCTCGTAGTCTTCGCGGTGATTGTGCCGCTGCTGCCTGCTGTCCAACCGATAGCCGTGGCGGGAATATAGAACTCGCCGTTCTCCGGTACAACGGTTTTGTACGTATATACGTTTGAATTGTTATTGTTTTTGATAACTCTCAAGCCGGTGTCGAAAACCTTAACGAATGTTCCGTCCTCGCTGAAAACGAGACACTGCGCGCCGTTGGTATAAATATTTCCGCCATACGCGGCTCCGCCGTGCTTGGACTTATGGAAAGCGTTGATATCGCTGACCATATAGGGATAGTACGTGATTGTTTTACCGTCAATAGTAAACTCGTAATAATACTCCTTGCAGGCGTAGTTGTCTATATTGAGCCAATCGGTATCGTTCCAGCCGGTGACTGTGGGCATACTTATTACGTTTTTGAACGTATAGTTGCCTTTGAAAGAACTATTACCACTGAGATAATCGCTGAGTTTCGTTCCGTCGGGCATTATATCGCCGCGTATGACGTAGAATTTCTTCGTGGTTGTGCCGAATTTTATCTCGAATTCGGTCTGGTAAACGGTATTGCCGCTATTGTAACCGTTCATATACACGAAGTTGAAACCGTTTCCGGTATTTGCTATTGTTCCGTAAAAGTCCTGATATCCGAGCCCTAAGCCCTCTTCGACGTAATAATAAGCGTCGTATTCTTTGGTTTCGGAGACGTTATTCGTAACGATTTTTTCGGCTTCGTGTGCATCGATGAGTTCGATATAACACTCATATTTAGCGCAGAAAACGACGTTGTCCGGACGGAAGTATATCGTCAGTTTCTTTTTAGCCAAACCTTCTGCGCTTGCGCCTGCGTCTTCCAATTCGAGGTAATAGTTGGAGTAATCTTCATAGGAAAAGAGCTGATGGCTCCCACTGTCGCCCTTGAATCGTATCTGATTGTACCACTGAATACCCGCAGGGAAAAGATCCGAAGCTTCGATTTCTCCGTCGGTGTCCGGTTTGATAAACACGTAAGGATTCTCTTGGGTTCCTTCGCCTTCGAGAGCGGTTGTTCCTCTGATATAGCTGAATTCCATATCGTACTTATTATCCGTCAGAATTTCGTTATAGGAAAACTCGACTTCTCTCGTTCCTTTGCTGCCTTGGCGTTCGAAAAGACTGTACAGCTTCATTTTATCACCGTCGAAAACGCAGAGGAAGTACGGATCCGTTATCTGAGAATGAACAAAGATAGTTGACGTTGCGTTTTTAGTCCCTGCACTGTTCCTGATAAAGAACGCCTTTTCAAGCAGCTTGCTAATTTGGTCATCCGAGTAACTCGGGTAATACCTTTTCAGCATTTCCTTCACGGCTTGATAGCCGTCGCTGCTGTTATCGTCGAGGCTATAGATTTTATCCGTCGAGGAATAATAATTACCGACGAATCCGTTCTCGTCAAAAACGCCGTCTTTTACTTGTGCATTAACCAAAGTTATCTGTTTACCAGAATTGTCCGTGTATACTACATTGGAGTATAAATCGGCAGCATTTCTGCCTCCGATATAGATAAAGTTTCTTGTGAATATACCGTTATAGAAGGTCTTGCCGTCTAAGTCGTTATAAGTGTTAGTTTCTCCTCCGTAGAGCTTGAGTATCTCATTGGTCCCCATTCCCTCTATAAAGGAATTGGGAACGTCCTTGAACTCATAAAACTGTCTGTTCGGACCGCCGCCCGTCAGCTTTTCTTCGAAAACCATTGCGTCGACGTCAACTTCTATGCTTTTCGTCGATGAAATAATAATGGTTGTATTATCGCCTTCCTTTCGGACAAGCTTGACGGTTATACTGGCAGTTGGTTGTCCATTTACGGCTTTGATGAACTCTTGGCTGTGCTTATACGCATTGATTTCGTCGAATATTGCCGTGTTCGAAGAGGATATTCCGTTGAAAGAGCTTCTCAGAGAATCGTAGGAGGTTTTGTCGTCGTGCGCGTAATACTCCACGGTCGTGAGATTATAGTTGGTGCTTTCTTCTTTGGACGTTCTTTTGATTTTCCATACGTTGCCGTCCTTAACAATTTCATAAACAGTATCGACCGTGTTATCCAGACCGCTCTTGCTGTTTGTTAAGGTGTTTCCCGTAAGCTTGGAATTATTGCTTGCGTTTTCCGCTTTAAACGTATACGAGAAAGTCAATTTCTTGCCGTCCGAAGAGATTGTCGGCTCTTTGCCTTGAACCCAATTCCTTTCCTGCGCCTTGGCCAGCTTCTTTATCTGCTTGAGAGCCTCTTTAGCATCGTTTTCACTACTGAATGTAACTGCGGTCTTATTTCTCGCTTCCCATTCGCCGTTTACACCGACGAATTTCTCCATTTCGGTTTTTGAAAACGTTCTGAGTGCATTATCGTTAACGTAAACGACGTATTCGTACTCGGCACCGTCGTTGGAAGGTAAATTCCTCGTAACGTTCGCAAAAGTAAGAATACCTTTCGAGAAGTCGATTTCCATATCCTCTATAGGCGTATAAGTAAGTTCGCCCGTAGCAAGAATGCCGTACTCGTCAAACATCTTGATTTCCGCGGTTATGGAGCCGTCGAGATTCTTTCTGTAATTGAGTCTGTAATCCGAGGCGAGGATTTTGCTTTCCTGGTCTTCAGTATACGCCGCAAATTCTTTTTCCGCCTCTGCGTCAAAGCCTGTCTTGAACGTTATCTGCGGTTTGAAAGCTATCGTAGACGGATAATAAGAAACCTGATATTGAGTATCGTTGACTACTACGGTTTTTTCTTTCGGTTCATTTGCGTATTTGACGAAAAGATGAGCGTCGGCAATAGGCGTTCCTCTCATTTTCTTTGCTAAAGAGATAGAATCCCCGAGAATATCTTCGATAACTTTGCTGAATGCAAGAGAACTACCGTCGCTTTTCATCGCAAGACGAAGTGCGGACATGGAACGGACCCTGAATCCGCCGATTGATTTTACGTTGATGAACGCGTTCGCTTCGATGAACGACACCGAATGAGGAATGGAAACGGTTCCCTCTATTGTCAGAAGCGGAAGCGGACTTCCGTCGTCGTCAGAAGGCCTGCCTGCCGCATATTCCGGAATAGTCTTTATTCCGTCGGCAAAAACCACTCTTTTGACTTTAAACTGTGCTGAGGAGTTAATCTTTTCGGAAAAAGACGAAAAGTCGCTTATAAAAAGCGTATCTTGCGGACTAAAAGTACTGACGTGTTCGGCTATTTCCGTAATCTGAGCCTCACTGAAGCCGGGAAGAGTAACGTTGTTGCCGCTGAAAAAACTTTGTATTCCTTGAAAATCGCCTTCGGACGCGATATTATGAATGGAAGCGAGAATACCCGCAAGATCGCTTCCGGCGGTATTGAGATAAAGGTAGCCCGGAATAATCTCTTCAACCGAACGTTCATAGTCGTAGCTATCGGCAAAAACGTCGAAAATACTCTTTGAAGTTACGAAATCCTCCGCTTTTTTCAGGATTATCGTTCCGCTGGATTTGTCGAACCAGAAGGCGTTACCTTTATTTGCGGTTTTTGGTTGGAAGTCATATTTGGCTAAAGCGTATCTTATATCCGATGCCGTAATATTGTCCGGAATCTGAGAGTCGAAATAACTTATCAGATCTTTCGTCATGGCATTCGCAGTCTGAACGTCGCCGGACTCGTTGGCTTTTTCAATCCATCCCGAGACGCTCGGAATGACTACTGCCGCCAGAATGCCGATGATTACGATGACAATCAGCAATTCGACGAGCGTAAAGCCCTTGTTCGGCTTCTTTTGTCTTTTCATTTTGTTTCCTCCTTTTCCTTTTTTTGGTGCGAATTCTTGCTTTTTTGCGCGGATTTTCGGGTTTTTTCCAAAGTGAAAAACGAAAACTTTTCCTCATCTCGAAAAACAGGCTTTTTTGAAAACTGTGTGAAATGCGCTTTTCACATTCCCTTCGGATGAGGACGCGCGTTGAACGTTACGGGAACTTTTTTTCAATAAAATTCGGATTTACTGCGAAAATTTCCGAAAAACCAACTAAACCCGGCAAAATCTCGTCTTTAAAAACAATAAAATAATTCCGAGTTTCATTTAACGGCGACCGACTTTACCCGCGCAAAACTTCGGAAAAGTCTCGCAAGTCGGCATAATTCTTCACCGTTTCGACACGTATTGTCCCCAATGGTTCATCTTCGGGACGGTTTGTCCGGAAAGAAGGCTTGGTTAAAGAATTA
>ERZ779821.35-NODE-35-length-56432-cov-4.81831_pt1 | contig 56432 bp, 56 predicted proteins | sample MGYA00511884_ERZ779821 | MGnify/ENA primary metagenome ERZ779821 (study PRJEB29588, sample SAMEA2152664) | human gut metagenome | biome: human gut; feature: human-associated habitat; material: faeces | place: Denmark | collected 2008/2010 ... | reverse complement strand
ACGGCGCAGGCATACTTTGTGTCTGGCAAGCCGCCGCAACGATGACATTCGTGCACGCTCTGCCTTTTCAGGCGTGTGTTTTCTTGTCTCAACCGGCCTAACGTGGGAGCTTTTGTTTTTTGCCGGCATCAAAGGCAAATAGCAAAAAGAAAGCCCGTCCTCACGGACGGGCTTTCTTTATAGGGCAGGTATTTGCTTAAAGTCGTGGAGAGCAAGTTATTTCGTAAAATCGGGGGTCGGCAGCATGTACTCAAGAACGCCCAGTACCGGGAAGAACAGTGCCAGGAAGCCGAACGGGGAGCTTCCGGTGGAGCCGAACATGTCAAAGCAGAAGATGCACAATGCTGCAAATGCAATGACGGTAAACACGATCTTGCGGATGAAATTCTTTACTTCGTAACTCATTTTGAAAACTCCTTTTATAATTATTTGAATTGTATTTTGTTTGTCAGAGAAATAACTTTCTCTTTCTGATATTAGAATACTACTGTTGACCCCATTTATCAAGCGAATTAAATTCATATATTGCATGACGTTTTGTAATGTTAGTTAATTAACTATCAATTTATAGGCACATTGAGACTGCACCTCTGAATAATTAAAATAATATTACGCCGACCCGACCGGAAGCTGCCTGCAAAGCCCCCAAAAACGGGAGAACAATGCCCGCCCCTGAGAGTTGTTGTTAGTTCCGACCAAAACCGCGGCAAGCGGAACGGGCAAGATAAGTTCCCTACATTAGTGCAACAAGGTAATGCGATGCAAAAACGGTTTCTTCCGCTTTTTCGACACCGGGCTGCAGCAAAAAATGTATCCGCAGGTACGTCCGTGCGCCTATAAAAAGACGAAAACCGAGTGCCGGTCAAGACACTCGGTTTTCGGGAGATTGTTGGTGTTATCGGGATGGAGAGGCCCGATAACGAGAGAGAAAGAATGGATGAAATATGTCTAAAAGGCACTGGCCTTTTTTCAAGCATCGTTATTTTATGAGCAAAGTATATTACGTTTTTCGCCATTACGCAAGCGAATATTTTTCATGCTTTGCATGAATTTTTGGAATGTAATTTGATATTGCATATAGTCAGCTTGTAACATATAATATGATGTATTAGAATTTAACTTATGCGAATCATTCATTTTCGGAATTGGAGGTCAAGGCATGGCCATTCATAAATATCAGGCATTTGTCAAGGTTGCGGAGATGGGTAGCATCACAAAAGCCGCTGAGGCAATGGGCTATACGCAGTCGGCCGTCAGCCGCATGGTAGCCGATCTCGAAGACGAGTGGAACCTCAATCTGCTGCGCCGCAGCCGCGGCGGACTGGCTCTGTCGTCTGACGGGCTTATGATGCTTCCTTATATAAAAGACCTGTGCAGCCACTATGAGGCTCTGCAGGAGCAGGCAAACTCCCTCAAGGGTCTGGAGACCGGCTTTATCCGCATCGGCTCATGCTCAAGCTTTTCTACGCAGTGTCTGCCATCGATACTGAAGAATTTCGAGAAGCGCTATCCTCACATCGTTTTTCAGCTTCAGAACATGGAATACAGTGAGACGGAGGAGGCTTTGTGCGCGGGCGAGATCGACTGCGGCTTTATAAGCGCGCCGTATTCGCCGGAGCTTGATGTTACGGTTTTGATGCGCGACAGGATGCTCGCCGTGCTGCCGCCGGATCATCCTCTGGCCGATGCGCCGTGCTACCCCCTGCAGCGCTTCAGCGAGGAGCGCATAATAAAGCTCACGGACGAGGCAAACAATGAAGTTTCCAAGGTTTTCGACCAGCTCAACGCGCATTTGGACACCCCCGTTACCGCCTATTGCGACGTTAATGACGACTACTCGATCATGGCAATGGTCGAAAGCGGGTTGGGAGTATCGCTGCTCTCGGAGCTTGTCACCTGCCGCATGCCCTTTGATATTCGCCTGAAAGAGCTTGATCCGCCGCAGTACCGCGACGTTGCGATAGCGGTGAAAAAGGGCCGCCGCCCCTCCCCCGCCATGGAAAAATTCATTCAGATCGTTATGGAATATTTCGATCTGCAATAAGAGCGGTAGCGAAAAAATCTCCGTATCGTTTCCGATACGGAGATTTTTCTATAGCTCAGCAATTCAATGGGGATAATCTCTTAGTACATGCCCATGTCGCCTGCGGGAGCTGCGACAGGCGCCGGAGGAGTGGGAATATCGGTGACAAGGCTCTCTGTGGTCAGAACCATGGAGGCTACGCTCGATGCGTTCTCCAGTGCACTGCGGCAGACCTTGGTCGGGTCGATGATGCCGAGCTGGATCATGTTGCCGTACTGCTCAGCCGCCGCGTCGAAGCCGTAGGAGGCCTCACTGCTGCCGTAGACCTTATCGAGAATGACCGCGCCCTCAAGTCCGGCGTTTGCGGCTATCTGCATAATGGGCGCTCTCAAAGCCTTGGCTATGATGGACGCGCCGGTCTTTTCGTCGCCGTCGAGAGTTGCGGCAAGCGCGTCGGCAGCCTTTGCAGCTGCGACATATGCCGTTCCGCCGCCGGCTACGATGCCCTCTTCAACTGCGGCGCGAGTCGCGTTGAGCGCGTCCTCGATGCGCAGCTTCTTTTCCTTCATCTCGGTCTCGGTTGCAGCGCCGACCTTGATGACGGCAACGCCGCCCGAGAGCTTTGCAAGGCGCTCCTGGAGCTTTTCCTTGTCGTACTCGGAAGTTGTGGTCTCGATCTGAGCGTTTATCTGAGCGATACGAGCCTTGATATCGGCCGATTCGCCCGCACCGTCGACGATGACGGTGTTTTCCTTGGTGACCTTGACCTGGCGCGCCTGGCCGAGCATATCGAGCTGAGCATCCTTGAGCTCCATGCCGAGGTCGGAGGATATGACCTGGCCGCCGGTGAGGACTGCGATATCCTGGAGCATTTCCTTACGTCTGTCGCCGAAGCCGGGAGCCTTGACGCATACGCAGGTGAATGTGCCGCGCAGCTTATTGAGGATGATGGTAGCGAGAGCTTCGCCCTCTACGTCCTCTGCGATGATGAGGAGCTTTCTGCCTGCCTTTACAATCTGCTCAAGCAGGGGCAGGATCTCCTGAATGTTGGTGACCTTTTTATCGGTGATGAGGATGAGAGCGTCCTCAAGGACGGCCTCCATCTTCTCTGTATCGGTTGCCATGTAGGGGCTGAGGTAGCCGCGGTCAAACTGCATACCTTCAACGACCTCACTGTAGGTTTCTGCGGTCTTGGATTCCTCGATGGTGATAACGCCGTTCTGGGAGACCTTCTCCATTGCCTCGGAGATAAGGGTGCCGATAACTTCGTCGCCGCTGGAGATCGCGCCGACACGGGCGATATCTCCGCTGCCGGATACGGGCTGTGAGTTTGCATGGATAGCGTCAACGGCGGCCTCGGTCGCCTTCTTCATGCCGCGCTTCATGGTCATGGGGTTTGCGCCGGCCGCGAGGTTTTTAAGGCCCTCGTTTATCATTGCCTGAGCAAGAACGGTCGCGCTGGTGGTGCCGTCGCCGGCTACGTCGTTTGTTTTGGTGGAGACCTCCTTAATAAGCTGTGCGCCCATGTTCTCGAACGGATCCTCCAGCTCTATCTCCTTTGCGATGGTAACGCCGTCGTTTGTGATCAGCGGTGCGCCGAATTTCTTATCGAGCACAACATTGCGGCCCTTGGGGCCGAGGGTGATCTTTACCGTATCTGCAAGCTGATTCACGCCGCGCTCTACAGCCTTGCGCGCCTCTTCGCCGAAAATTATCTGTTTTGCCATGATATAAGCGCCTCCTTATTCTACGATAGCGAGAATGTCGCTCTGACGTACAATTGTGTATTCCTGCTCATCGAGCTTTATCTTGCTGCCGCTGTACTTGCCGACGAGAACCTTTTCGCCGACTTTGACTTCCATCTTGACCTCGTTGCCGTCAACAATACCGCCGGGGCCTACCTCAACGACCTCATATATCTCGGGCTTTTCCTGTGCAGACGCCGCAAGAAAGATTCCGCTCTGGGTCTTTTCCTCGGCTTTGGACTGCATAAGCACTACTCTGTCTGCCAAAGGCTTGAGTTTCATCATATATACCTCCAATTAAATAATATACAAATTAAAAATTCGACCGAGTTAGCACTCTTTTGCCCTGAGTGCTAACTCGGTTATTATAATAGCACATATTTTTTAAATTTCAAGCCCCTGAAGCAAAAAATTCGCAAAATTTTTTATATATTTTTATTTGCGAATTTTATTTAAGGTACATGAACAGATCGCATTTGATCATTCCGTTATAGAGCTTGCGTTTTTTATCGGCGGCTTTACCGAAGGTGCGCTCAAATTCCGTATGAGAGGAGAGCAGATACAGCTTCCAGTTTTCCGTTGCGCGCCACGCCTCGCCGAAGAGCCTGTAGAGCTGCTCGGCCTCCTGCTTTTCCATGATGCGCTCTCCGTAGGGCGGATTGGTGACGATTATGCCGTTTTCGGTGACGCGGTCAAACTTAGTCGCGTCGGCCCTTTCAAAACGGATGATATCCGAAACTCCGGCACGCTCGGCGTTCTCGCGCGCTATCTCCAGCGCGGCCGGGTCGATATCCGCACCGATTATATTATAGCTGCCGTTAAACTCGTGCGACGCGGCCTCCTCGCGCTCAAGCTGCCAGACTGAGCGGTCGAGGCTTCGCCATTGCATGGCCGAAAACCCGCGGTTCAGGCCGGGAGCGCGATTTTTGGCGATAAGCGCTGCCTCGATGGGTATGGTTCCGCTGCCGCAGAAGGGATCGCAGAAGTCCTCCCTGCCGCGATAGCGTGAAATGCTTACCATGGCTGCGGCCATCGTTTCCTTGAGCGGAGCCGCGTTATGCGCCGGACGGTAGCCGCGCTTGTGCAGTCCGCTCCCGGAGGTGTCGATGCACAGCGACGCAACGTCCTTCATTATGGAAAACTGTATCTGGTAAGTCTCCGCCGTTTCGGAAAACCACTCGATGCCGTACACGCTCTTGAGGCGCTCAACTATCGCTTTCTTTATGATCTTCTGACAGTCGGATACTGAAAAGAGCTTTGAATTGAGGCTGTAGCCCTTTACGGGGAAGGCCGCATCCTTCGGGATGAGCATTTCCCAGGGCAGCGCTTTAGTATGCTCAAAAAGCTCGTCGAAGGTTTCGGCTCTAAATCTGCCGAGCTCGAGCAGGACCCTTTCGCCGATGCGCAGATTTATGTTTGCCCTTGCTATCTCCCTTGCGCCGCCCGTGAAATAAACTCTGCCGTTTTCGTTCTGAACGTCCTGCATCCTCATGCGGCGCAGCTCGTCCGCTATAGGCCCCTCGAGGCCGAGCAGACAGGGTACGCAAAGCTTAAAATTCTCCATGTAAGCTTCTCCGTGAATTTTCAAAATTTCGTCGTTTTTCATGATACTTCATTGTTCTGCACTTGTAAAGAAGCATTTATAGTTTTATATATGTATAAATCGTTAAGCTTAATATTTTCTTTACTGTTCTTTGTGTAACATGACAATTTTTAATGCTAAAAATGACGAAAAAGCACTTGATTTTCACAGAGTCAAGGTATATACTGTTTACACGTTTGAATATTAATTAACAATTTTAATTCTTTATTAACACATGCTCCGAAAGGGTGAGACGATGACAAGAATCGAAGCTATCGACAAGCTTTGCGAAAGCTACTCCGTTTACTTTGACGTCGAGCGTTTTGAAGAAAACGAGGATCTTTTGGCCGCAACGGCATTTCTGTACGTCCACTCGGAGAAATACATTCTTGTAAAGGCCGCTAAGCTTTGGGAGGCCGACAGCAACGAATATGTCTACATCTTCAGCGTTCCCCATTTGACGAAGGATATATTTATAAAGTGCCGCGACTATGCCCACAAGGACGGCATGAGCCGCATCGAGCCGAAGCCCGGTCATATGTGCTCGTACATAACGGCGCTGTTTATCTGCGATACCTGCGATCCCGACGCCGTTCGTGCGTTAAAGAGGACAAGGATATATAAGAGCTTCCGCTTGGCTTACTACGGCTGGATGGATTTCCACACCGGACTTATAGAGCTTCAGACGGGAAAAACTGCCGCAAACGGCAGTGGAAGAAGTACAGCACAGCTTTTGAAAAAAACGCTGCTGAAAAAATTATAATTTTTGAAGGGAGAGAACCAAAATTATGAATGCTGCTGTATTACTTATTATCAGCATCGCCATCCTCGTCGTTGGTTACATCTTCTACGGCAGATGGCTGTCCAAAAAATGGGGAGTAGACCCCAGCAAGCCCACCCCCGCTCACACTATGGAAGACGGCATGGACTATGTCCCCGCAAAAGCGCCTGTCCTTATGGGACACCACTTCTCCTCCATCGCCGGCGCAGGCCCGATAAACGGACCTATCCAGGCCGCAGTTTTCGGTTGGGTTCCCGTTGCACTGTGGGTGCTCATCGGCGGTATCTTCTTCGGCGGTGTGCACGACTTCGGCGCACTGTTCGCCTCTGTCCGCAATAAGGGCAAGTCCATCGGCACGGTTATTGAAGACAGCATCGGTCTGAAGGCAAAGCGTCTGTTCATTATCTTTGCTTACCTGACCCTTCTGCTCGTCGTCGCCGCATTCGGCTCGATCGTTGCAAACACCTTCAAGGCTACCTTCCTTGAAAACGGAGCTGTCGACTACGCGGCGAGCGCCGCAAACGCCAGCACTGCGATGATCTCCATCTTCTTCATCGTTCTGGCTATCCTGTTCGGCTTCTTCGTTTACAGAAGAAACGCACCTCTCGGTGTTTCCACCATTATCGGTGTTGCGCTTATCGCCGTTGCAATGTACATCGGACTCCACTGGCATCCTATCTACCTCAGCTACGAGACCTGGATGATCATCTGCGGCGTTTACATCCTTGTGGCATCCGTAACGCCTGTCTGGATCCTGCTGCAGCCGCGTGACTACCTGAGCTCCTTCCTGCTCTACGGTATGATGATCCTCGCCGTTGTCGGCATCATCGGCTGCCATCCCAGCATCGACGCAATGCCCGCATTCACAGGCTTTACCGATACGCTCGCCCCGACCGGTACCTCTCTGGGCTACCTGTTCCCGGCACTGTTCGTTACCATCGCCTGCGGCGCCATCTCAGGCTTCCACTCCCTCGTTGGTTCCGGCACGACCGCGAAGCAGCTCAACAACGAGCGCGACGCACGCCCCATTGCATACGGCGGCATGCTCATCGAGTCGGCTCTGGCTATCATCTCTCTGTGCGCAGTTGCGTACATCTGGAAGGATTACGCCGCCGGCACAACCGTCGTTCCAACCGCAGTTTTCGCAGGCGGCCTTTCCGCAATGCTCGGCCAGCTCTTCGGCGCGGGTGCGCAGAGCGTCACCTATTCCCTGCTCATCCTGGCAGTTTCCGCATTCTGCCTTACCTCTCTTGACACCGCTACCCGTCTTGCCCGCTACATGTTCCAGGAATTCTGGGTCAAGCCCGGCGAGGATATCAAGACTCTGACCGGCGCACGCAAGGTTCTCGTTAACCCCTACGTCGCAACCCTTATCACCGTCGTTCTCGGCGTTGCACTCGGTATGACCGGCTATGCAAAGATCTGGGCTCTGTTCGGAGCTGCAAACCAGCTGCTGGCCGCTCTCGGTCTGCTCGCAGTCGCCGCATGGCTCGGCAAGGTCGGCAGAGACAACAAGATGTTCTACTTCCCGTTCGGCTTCATGCTGATCGTAACTCTGACCTCGCTGGTCTTCACCATCAAGGCTCAGATCGGCCTCATCTCCGCAGGCACCGACACGACTTGGGCTGTCGTCCGCGCAATCATCGCCGTTCTGCTCATCATCCTTGCCATTGACCTCGTTATCGAGGGCATCAAGACTCTGAAAAAGCAGGCACAGGCAAAGGCCGCACAGTAAAAGTTATTATACCCACAAATACAAACAGCGATATACATTTGGGAAGCCGTCGTTCGACGGCTTCCTTTTTATGCGCCCTGCTCGCCATTTTACAGATTTTTAACTAAAACTCTTTTTTTATCTGTATAATTACTGTATACTAATTTATAAATATACTAATTTTGATTCAAGGGGGAAATACTATGAACAAAAAAGCCCTTGTTGTTGAAGACGACGTTAATATTGCCGAGCTTCTTATGCTTTATCTTGAAAAGGACGGCTTTGAGGTCAGCATAGCGCACGACGGCGGCCGCGGCATAGCTATGTTCAATGAGATATCGCCCGACCTTGTGCTGCTTGACGTTATGATGCCCGTCATGGACGGTATGCAGGTCTGCCGTGAGATACGCAAGACCTCGTCTGTTCCCATCATCATGCTCACTGCCAAGGGCGCAGTGGGAGATAAGGTCGCCGGGCTCGATATCGGCGCGGATGACTATATAACAAAGCCCTTTGAGGTAAAGGAGCTTCTTGCGCGCATCCATGCGGTCATGCGCCGCTCGGAGGTCGACACCACGCCTAAGGAGAAAAAGCTGTGCTACGACAAGCTTATAATAAACCTCGATTCCTATGAGCTTATAGTCGACGGCGTAAAGGTTGACACTCCGCCCAAGGAGATGGAGCTTCTTTACCATCTCGCCGCCTCGCCCAACATAGTTTTTACCCGCAACCAGCTTCTTGACGAGGTTTGGGGCTTTGATTACTTCGGCGATTCACGCACGGTCGACGTTCACATCAAGCGTCTGAGGGAAAAGCTCGAGGGTGTATCCCCGCAATGGTCGGTGCAGACCGTTTGGGGCGTCGGCTATAAGTTTGAAGTCGTAAAATAAAAGGGGCCGGCTCGTATGAAGAGCATATACTTACGCAATTTTCTTGCCACGGCGCTTCTTGTTTTCTTCTCATTTGCCATAATCGGCACGGCATTTTTCTTTCTCGGCAGAGGCTATCTGATGAGCTCAACGCGCGAAAGGATGATCTCCAGCGCCGATGAGGTGGTCAGGTCTGCTCTCGCCCTTTCCAAACAGGAATCGCTCAGCAGCTGGAATCTGCGCCTGACAATAAGTCCGATCGCAAATGTCACATCGAGCCATATATTCATCTGTGATCAGGACGGTCTTGTACTGTCCTGTTCCGATTTGGCTCTGTATTGCACAAAGCATCAGGGCAAGCAGCTTGACCCCTCGGTCATACAGGCCGTGAGCTCAGGCAGCGAATTTGACGGCATGACGACGCTCATGGGCTTTTATTCCGAGCAGCAGTATGTCGTGGCAAAGCCCATAGTCTCGGGCGACGAGACGCTTGGTTACGTCTTTGTTGCGTCTGACGGAATGAACATTATGGATAACTGGCAGGCTTTTCTCGGTGTCGTGCTGGCCGTTGCGATAGCGGTCGTGCTCATTGCGATACTAATGAGCCTTGTGTACTCGAAGAAAATGGCCGAGCCGCTTGATGAGCTTACGCTAGCGGCGCGAAAATTTGCGCTCGGCGACTTCTCGGTACGCGTCAAAACGAAGGAAGCTCGCGATGATGAAATAGGCACTCTTATCGAGTCTTTCAACAGCATGGCCGATTCACTCGAGCAGAGCGACAACAAGCGTCAGGAATTCATTGCAAATGTCTCGCACGAGCTGCGAACGCCGATGACAACCATCGCCGGCTTTGCCGATGGCATACTCGACGGCACGATCCCCCGTGAGCAGGCGGATAAGTATCTGCACAAAATTGCTGACGAAACGCGCCGCTTATCGCGCCTTGTGCGCAGCATGCTGAACCTCAGTCAGGCTGAGAGCGATGCCGTCGATCTGTCAAAGCGCAGCCGCTTTGACCTGTCCGAGCTTCTGCTGCAATGTCTTTTGAGCTTTGAGAGCAGAGCAAAGGATAAAAACCTCGACGTCGATCCGCAGCTTCCTGAAGACCCTATCGAGGTATTTGCCGAACGCGACTCGATAACGCAGGTCATATATAATCTCACCGACAATGCAATGAAATTTGCCGCGCCCGGAAGCACGATAACCATAAGGCTTTATAAAAAAGGCGTAAAGGCTTATGTTTCGATAAAAAACGTCGGCGAGCCCATACCCGAGGACGATCTGCCCTATATTTTCGACCGCTTCCATAAATCCGACCGCTCACGCAGCATGGATAAGGACGGCGTGGGGCTCGGTCTGTATCTCGTAAAGAAGATAATCAACAGCCACGGCGAGGAGGTCGCGGTGTCCAGCCGCGACGGTGTCACGGTATTCGTATTCACCCTCCCACTTGCCCCGGCAAAGCAAAAGAAAGAAAAGGCCGAGCGCAAATAGACCGCCGCGGCAGATTGGAGAAACATATGGGCTGGTATGACACGAACAGCAATGACTGGTACAAAACGAACGCACGCCCCGGTGCGAGTAATGCGCAGGCAGCATCAAAGCTGCCGAACGGCAGCAGGAAAACGCGCTATGCCGCCATTGCCGCGTGTCTGGTGCTGCTGATCATCGTTATAACCTATGTAATATGCGGCTTCGGCGTGAGCTCGGTCGACTATAACGCCGACGGCAGGCCCTCGGACTGGCATGCGTACTTCGATAAGCTCTACGGCACCGAAGCTCCGTCGGCAGTGTCGGCAAGCGTAAATATCCCCCTTGCCGAGGAGCGCGGCAGCCTGAGCATAAAAAACGGCGCTGCGGGCGCTGACCTCGACTTCAGTGATATCTACGAAAAATGCAGCCCCTCCGTCGTCGGCATCAAGGTTTTCAGCGAGGATGACAGAGAGGACTACTACGCCTGGGGCAGCGGCGTTATCGCATCCTCGGACGGATACATCATAACGAACACCCATGTTATCAATAACGGCTACTCGGCAAAGGTCGTGCTCAGCGACGGCAGCGAGTATGAGGCTAAGCTCATAGGCTTCGACGCGGCAAGCGACATCGCAGTTATAAAAATTGAGGCCACAGGACTCAAGGCGGCGGAGTTTGCCTCCAGCTCGACACTCAGCGTCGGTGACAGTGTCGCCGCCATAGGAAATCCTCTGTCTCCCGACCTTCGCCTTACTATGACGCGCGGGATCGTATCGGCATTAAACCGCGAGATGAGCTATAACGGAACGACGATGTCTCTTATTCAGACCGATGCTTCGATAAACGAGGGAAACTCCGGCGGCCCGCTGTTCAACAGCCGCGGTCAGGTCATCGGCATAACGAACATGAAGATGATCTCCTCCTTCGGCTCTGGCGTTGAGGGGCTTGGCTTTGCCATTCCGTCGGATACCGTTGAGAGCATAGTCGAGGCGCTTATAAAGGACGGCGCGGTGTACGGCAGATTGTCCGTCGGCATAACGATAGGGCCGGTGAGCGAGGATATAGCAAAATACTATAACATTCCGCAGGGACTGTATGTAAGCTATGTCACCGAGGGCTCGGATGCCGAGGCCAAGGGCATTAAGCGCGGCGACATCATCACCAGGGTAAACGGCAGGGATGCCTTCGCAAACTCTGACGTTGCCGACGCCAAGGAGGGTCTCAAGGCGGGTGATGAGCTCACCTTCACCATATGGCGCGACGGGAAAACAACGGAGATCACCGTAAAGCTCATGGATCCGGCGGACATGAAATAACGGCACAGCATCAGACCGTCGGAGCATTGCTCCGGCGGTCTGCGCATTATATTTACAGGAGGATAAGAGAATGGATAAAGAGCGGCGCATAAGCACCGGCATCGACGGCCTTGACGAGGCTATCGACTTTCTGCGCCCGGGCGACACCGTCGTCTGGCAGTGCGAGCACATCAGCGACTATATGTACGTTGCGACAAGGTTTGTCACAAATATCGCCCGTCAGGGCAAGCGCATAGCTTACATACGCTTCGGTGACCACGAGGAGATAATGGACACCGCCGCTCTGTGCAAGGGCGGAGCAAATGCTCAGGAATACAGGCTTGATCCTCGCGTCGGCTTTGAGACCTTCGCCGTACAGGTGCACAGGATAATCGACAAGGAGCCAATAGGCACCTTCTTTGTGTTCGACTGCCTGTCAGATCTGCAAAAATACTGGTTTTCGGATCTTATGATATCAAACTTTTTCCTGCTGATAAACCCCTTCCTTATCCGCCGTCAGGCTATTGCATATCAGCCGATAGACTATGAGAAGCATACATATGAAACCATATCGCGCATCCGCAGAGAAGCTCCTCTGCTCGTGAATATCCGCACGCTCGACGGCAGTGTATACATGCATCCGGTAAAGGTGCGCGGCCGCCGTACTCCCACGACTTACTTCCCGCTCAAAATAAGCGGAACAAAGTGCCGAACGCTCACCTCCAGTGCAGAAACCTATGCGATATTCGAGCGCTTCACACAGACCGGCGAGCGCCGCGACTGCTGGGACAGCATGTTCGACTCTGTTTCTGACGGCAGTGAGCCGATCGATGAGGAGGGCAGACTCTTAAAGGAAAACATCATGAGATGTCTTCTCGGCAACGAGCCGACGCGCTTTGCCCTGTGCCAAAAGTACTTCACCATGAAGGATCTCATGGATATCAAAAACCGCGAGATCGGCACGGGCTGTATCGGCGGCAAAGCCGCCGGTATGCTGCTTGCGCGAAATATCCTGCGCGACGAAGCGCCGGAGCTTTACAGCACATGCATTGAGCCGCATGACTCGTATTATATAGGAGCAGATCTTTTTTACACCTACGGCGTTCAAAACGGGCTGTGGTCATCCCGTATTCGTATGATCGAGGCTTCGGATTATCTCGAGCAGTCAAAGACAATACGGGAGCTTCTGCTTAACGGCACCTTCATGCCGAGTATAAAGGAGCAGTTTATCTCCATGCTCGAATATTTCGGACAGTCGCCCATTATCGTGCGCTCAAGCTCCATCCTTGAGGACGGCTTCGGCAATGCCTTCGCCGGAAAATATGAGAGCGTTTTCTGTCCCAATCAGGGCAGTCTCAAGGAGCGCTACGAGGTGTTTGAGCGCGCTGTAAAGCAGGTATACGCCAGCACCGTCAATCCGGATGCGATAATGTACCGTGCCGAGCGCCATCTCCTGGATCGTGACGAGCAGATGGCGCTGCTGGTCATGCGCGTATGCGGCGACGTTCACGGTGACTATTACTATCCGCACATCGCCGGCGTCGGTCACTCGAAAAATCTGTATCTGAACAAACAGAACTCCTCGTCGGAAAACAAGGGCATGCTGCGTCTCGTCTTCGGCATGGGCACACGCGCTGTTGACCGCGAGGCCGACGACTATGCGCGGCTTCTCAACATGGACGCGCCCACCGCGCCGCCGATGGTGGCATACGGCGACGAATATAAGTATTCGCAGCACAAAATGGATGTGATAAACCTCAAGAGCAACGAGTTTGAGACGATAAATGTCGCGGGCATCGATAAGCGTGATATAAAGGCCGACCCGTCTTTGTTTATGGAGCTTGACTATCCCACTGCGGCAAGACTGCGCGAGATGGGGCTGAGCGCGGCGGATGCTCCGGACATCCTCAATTTCCGCAAGCTGCTCGGCAAAACTGACTTTACGTCAGTTATGACCGAGGCGATGCGCATACTTGAAGAAAAGTACAACTATCCTGTTGATATAGAGTACGCCTGTAATTTTGATGAAGAGGGAAATTACCGTGTGAATCTCCTGCAGTGCAGGCCGCTTCAAACTCGCGGCATAGGCGCCGCCGGCGTAATGCCCAAGGTAAAGCAGCTGTATTTCCGCACGGAGGGCAACTTTATGGGCGGCAATGTGTGCCTGCCTGTCCGCTATGCCGTCATGGTCAGGGTCGAGCCGTATCTCGCTCTGCCGGAGCAGCGCAAGTATCAGGTAGCCCGTAAGCTCGGCGAGCTCAACAGCCTTCTGCGCGATGAGCATACTATCCTGCTCGGCCCGGGGCGCTGGGGCACCACTACGCCCAGCCTCGGCGTACCGGTACATTTCATGGAGATAAACCGCTTTGACTGCATAGCCGAGCTTGCCTACAGCTCACACGGTCTGCGCCCCGAGCTCAGCTATGGCAGCCACTTCTTCCAGGATCTCGTTGAAGCAGGTACCTTCTATGTCGCGCTGTATCCCGGAGAGGAAGGCTGTGTGCTCGACGAGGCGCTGTTTGAAGAATGCGAGAACGTCTATTCAAAGCTCATCCGCCTCGAGCCCGGCGACGCCATGTCAGAGGTCATCCGCGTTTTCGATCTCGGCGAGAGCGGCGCTATACTGTATTCCGAGGTCGGAAGTCAGGAGTGCTTCCTGGCAAAGGTCTGATAATGCCAAAGAAAAAAGCAGCCAAGCGGCTGCTTTTTTCAGCTCTCCATCTGTTTGCCGAGGAACGATGCCACGGTCTGCGCGAGCTTGAACTCGATGTCACTGCCTGCGGTAGGCGACGTGTTTACGAATATCACGCAACCGAGTATGTCACCTTCGCTGATGATCGGCGCCGCGACCGAAACGTAATAACGTTCGTCTCCGTCAATGACGTGTATGGGCTCGCCGCCGTCGTATCTCACGCTGCCGCGCGATTCCATGATTCGCTCAAGCGAGGGCGATACGCGTTTTTCAAGAAAGTCGCGCTTTGACGCACCGGAGACAGCAATAACGCTGTCGCGATCGCACACGGCAGCCACTGCATCGGTTGATCGATGCAGGCTGTCACATATTTGAGCCGCAAAGTCGCTCAGCTCGCCTATAGGCGAATACTTTTTGAATATTACCTCGCCGTCGCGGTCTGTGAATATCTCCAGCGGGTCGCCCTCTCGGATACGCATTGTGCGTCGTATCTCCTTGGGGATAACGACCCTGCCGAGATCGTCGATGCGCCTGACTATCCCTGTTGCTTTCATATCTTTGGTCCTCCGTATTTTTGTTGTGCAATCCTTATTCTCTGCGATCGAACAAAAATTATGTAGAAAAAAGATATGTGTTTTTTTATTTCAATTCCGCTTCGAAAACTATTCCGCCGACGCAGCCTTCACCTTCACAGACAGCGCGATCACCGCCACCGGCGAAAGCTCAGGATATGAGATAGACGGCACGCATCTTACAATAGAAGCAGCCGAGCTCAATGTCCTCTCCGGCGATATCACGATCCTCTCCTCCGATGACTGTATGAACGCTGCAAACTCCGATCTTGGAAACTATGATTTTGTCATAAACATCTCCGGCGGTACGCAGCCCGATGCCCGGCCCGGCGGAAATATGGGCGATATGCAGCCTCCATCCGGTGAGCCCGGCGGTCAAAAGCCCGACGGTGAGCCCCCCGCAAAGCCGGAATAACGGCACTATAAGAGCAAAAAAATCCGGCAGAGTTTCCTCTGCCGGATCTTGATTTATCAAATTCGGGATTACTTCTTGCCCATGTTCATCTGGGCTGCGACCTCTGCCGCGAAGTCCTCTTCCTTCTTCTCGATGCCCTCGCCGGTCTGGAAGCGAACTGCGTCGACAAACTTAATGCTGCCGCCGAGCTTCTTTGCCGCGTCTGCAATGTACTTCTCAACGCTGCCCTGGAACAGGTCGCCGCGAACGAACTCCATCTGCATAAGGCAGTTTTCCTCATAGTACTTGTTCAGCTTGCCCATGACGATCTTTTCCTTGACCTGTGCGGGCTTGGAGGCCATCTTCGGGTCGTTGTCCATAAGCGCGAGTGCAACCTTTTTCTCCTCTGCGAGGACATCCTCGGTGACCTGAGTCTTATCCCAGAAGCGGGGATTGAGAGCCGCGATCTGCATTGCGATGTTCTTGCCGACCTCGGTAGCGTCGATGCCGCCCTCTACCGCAAGGTTTACGAGAACGCCGATCTTGCCGCCTGCGTGAACATAAGCGACGGAGGTGTTCTCGCCGAAGCGTGCGAAGCGGCGGATCTGAAGATTCTCGCCGATGGACATGACCTTCTCGGGCATGGTCTCTGCTACGGTGAGCTCGCTGCCGGGGTACTTGCACTGCATAAGTGCGTCAACGTTTGCGGGGTTGTCCTTCAGGACGACCTTGCAGATATCCTTGACGAAAGAAACGAACAGATCGCTCTTTGCGCAGAAGTCGGTCTCGCAGTTTACTTCAACAACTGCGCCGACCCCGCACTCGGGGCAGACGGATGCATATGCCATGCCCTCCGCAGCGATGCGGCCGGCCTTCTTTGCTGCCTTTGCAAGACCCTTCTCACGAAGGTACTCAACGGCCTTGTCCATATCGCCGTCGCACTCGGACAGTGCCTTCTTGCAGTCCATCATGCCGACGCCGGTCATCTCGCGGAGAGTTTTTACGTCCTGTGCTGTAAATGCCATTACTTTTTCCTCCTACAGTATTTAAGAAAGGGAGCAGGTGTGCTCCCTTATTGCTTTTTATAGTTAAGCGACCTTCATAGGCTGTTCCAAGCAATTTGTCAAGAGTGCCTGCCGAGAGATTTTGAGTTGTAAAAAGGCTTTCTTTCGATGGAATACTTTGTGTATTTCGAGAAAGAATAACGCATTTACGGCTCAAAAGATCCGGCAGGAATCGCAGGCGCAATTGTTTGGAGCTGCCTTTATATATTATTCCTCGTCTACCTTTTCGGCTTCTGCCTCTGCCAGGGTCTCCTCGACCTCGGCGTCGGCGCCCTGACGGCCTTCCTGAACGGCGTTTGCCATGGTGGAAGCGATCAGGCGGATGGCGCGGATAGCGTCATCGTTTGCGGGGATAACGTAATCGACCTCATCGGGGTCGCAGTTGGTGTCGACTATTGCGACGATGGGAATGTGCAGCTTGCGGGCCTCTGCGATGGCGTTGTGCTCCTTGCGGGGGTCAACGACGAACATTGCGCCGGGGAGCTTCTTCATTTCCTTGACGCCGCCAAGGTACTTCTCGAGCTTCTCCATCTCGCCCATGTGCTTCATGACTTCCTTCTTGGGAAGCATATCAAAGGTGCCGTCCTCCTGCATCTTCTTGAGCTGAGCAAGGCGATCGATACGGGTGCGCATGGTCTTGAAGTTGGTGAGCATGCCGCCGAGCCAACGTGCGTTGACATAGTACATACCTACGCGGGAAGCCTCTTCCTTGACTGCCTCCGCCGCCTGCTTCTTGGTGCCGACGAACAGGATGCTCTGACCGTTTGCCGCAACGTCGCGAACGAAGCTGTAAGCCTCTTCGAGCTTTTTGACGGTCTTCTGAAGGTCGATGATGTAGATGCCGTTACGCTCCATGTAGATGTACTCGGCCATCTTGGGGTTCCAGCGGCGGGTCTGGTGACCGAAGTGGACACCGGCTTCCAGCAGCTGCTTCATTGATACTACTGACATTTGTTTTTCCTCCTGATTTGTTTTTTCCTCCGGGCGCATCATCCCTCCCCGCAAACCGTAGTCACATGCGGAAAAGTCCGTGCCCGTGCGAAATGCCTTGATATAATATCAAAATTTCATCGGGTTTTCAATAGTTTTTTGCCATTTTGTCAAAAAATTTTTCTTTTTTTCTGCGCCGGCGCGGCTGATCGTCCGCGGTCTCGACAAGTATGATGTCTCCGCCGATGCGAACGATGCATTTCCACGGCAGGATATAGTCGTCCTCCCTGCCGAAAAGCCCGAAAAATTTTGCTTTCCCCGGCGTTATGAGCGAAATGAGCCGCCCCTCGGCTTCGTCAAGCTCCGCGTCGCACACATAGCCGAGGCGTCTGCCGGTGTGTACGTCGATGACCTCTTTGTATCTCAGTTCGGAAAAATAGCTTATCATTTCAGCGCCTCCGACATTTAAAATACCACCGTTATCATTCTACGGTGGTATATGTATGTCCTATTAGTCTTTATTTTTCGGGATAGATATGGTAAGTATCAGTTCATTATCAGTTTCCTCACGCTTCATTCCGGCAGCAATGCCTCCCTGCTTCATGAGATTGAGTCCGTGCATGATGGTGTTTACGAAAACGCGCACATCCTTCATGATAAACGTCCGCTTCGGGTCGGGCTTCTCCTCAGGTGCACGCAGAAGCGACTCGATATACGCATCGGCAGCGGCAACATTCAGATCATGCTCTATCATATATTCCAGCGCCATACGCTGAGCATTCTCGTCCGTCAGGCGCAGCAGAGCGCGGCCGTGACGCTCTGCAAGGCCGTTATCGCGCAGCGATTCGAGCACATCCTCCGGCAGCTTCAAAAGCCGCAGCTTGTTTGCCACCGCGGACTGCGATTTGCCTATTCTGCGCGCCGCCTCCTCCTGACTCATGCCGAAAAGCTTTATGAGCTGGCTTAAGCCATTTGCCTCCTCAATGAAATCAAGATCGCGCCGCTGCAAATTCTCGACGAGCGCGATGAGGCTCGCGTCCTCAAGGCTCACGTCAAGCAGGATGCACGGCACGTCGTACAGTCCGGCAAGGCGTGCGGCTCTCAGCCGCCGCTCGCCTGCGACGAGCTCATACCTGCTGTCGCGCAGTCTCACAGTCAGGGGATTTAAAATGCCGTACTGGGCTATGCTCTCGGAGAGCTCCTGAAGCTCTCCGTCGGGAAAGTTTTTTCGCGGCTGCACGGGGCTGGGCTCAAGCTCGTCCACCGGCAGCCAGATCACGCCGCCCCGCCGCGTTCCGGGGCGCAGCTTTGTCGCTTGCATAAGTGTACCTCCTATACACCGTAGTATGTGGTATATAGAGCTTACACTGTTTGTCTTGCAAAGTCTGCCGTATCGTGTGGTTTACATAAAAAATCTGCACCGGTACAGTGCAGATTTTTTTCAGCTTATAAGCTCCGGGCAGAGCTCGGAGTTTATGGTTTCGGAACAGGCGGCGCACATGGCGGCAGCCTTCATTGCGGCCGACGCGCTTTCGACTATGCCGAGACCGTTGACACCGGCCCAGATTATCGCAGCCGTTGCCGCGTCGCCGCAGCCTGTGCAGTTTACGATCTCGGTCGTTTCGCAGGGAAGCTTTATTATCTCGCTGCCCTCCGCCGCGACGATACCGTCGCTGCCGAGGGAGACGAAGACCTTCTTCACGCCCTCGCGCAGCAGAGCCTCCGCCGCAAACAGCGAGGTCGTTTCGTTCGTCATGCTCTTTGCCTCGAACTCGTTGGGCTTGAAGGCGGTGAGCTTACTCAGAGCCGGTCTGAGACGCTCTGCCTTGGCGGCGGACACGGGGTCGGCGTACAGGGGCGCGGTAACATTTTCGGCTATCCATGCAACGGTCTCACGCGTGAGATTTGCGTCGATGACGACAGCATCGGCCGCGTTTATCTCCTTTATATGCGCCTTGAGATACTCGGGCGTAATGCTCGCGGATATGTCCGTATCGCTTACGCCGACGAGCATATCGCCGTTTTCGTCGGTGACGTAGAGATAGCTTGAGGTCCTGCCTCCGCTCATACGGCGGCTTAAGTGCATATCCATGCCGAGCCTTACACAGCTTTCATACACGCTGTCGCCATAAACATCGTCGCCGATGGCGGCGATGAACTTAACGTCAATATCCAGCAGACACAGATTGTGCGCAATGTTCCTGCCCACGCCGCCAGGGCTGAAGCTGACCGTTCCGGGGTTTGAATCCTTCATGCGCGGCGCTTTGTCAGGCCGGCCGCATATATCCATGTTTACGGCGCCGATAACTACTACAGTCTTATTCCCCATATGCCCTCCGCATACTCTTTTATCGCGCGATCGGCGGCAAATATGCCGGCCTCGGCAGTATTTGTGATCGACAGTCGTGCACGCTCTGTCGGGTCGGATATGACCGAGTACATTCTGTCGTGAGTACTTACGTAATCGCGGTAGTCGGCGCAGAGCATATACGGGTCGCCGTTATACAAAAGACCGGATACAAGATCCGAGTAGCTCTTGCCGTCGGCAAATCCACGGCTTATCCTGTCAAGCACCGCGCCGAGCTCGGTGTCCTCGCGCGCATAGCGCTGCGGATCGTAGCCGGATGCCTTTAGTGCGGTGACCTCATCGGCCTTCAGACCGAACAGGAACATGTTCTTATCGCCGAGACGCTCATACATCTCGACGTTTGCGCCGTCTAGCGTACCTATGGTAACGGCTCCGTTGAGCATGAGCTTCATGTTGCCCGTACCGGAGGCCTCCTTGCCGGCTGTGGATATCTGCTCGGACACCTGCGCCGCCGGCATGAGTGCTTCGGCTGCCGATACGCGGTAGTTTTCCATGAAGCAGACCTGGAGCTTCCCCTTGCACAGCGGATCGCGGCCTATATCGTCTGCCAGCGAGCAGATAAGCTCGATGATACGCTTTGCGGTGTAGTAGCCCGCGGCGGCCTTTGCGCCAAACACAAAGCTTCGCGGCGTGAAGTCGGCGTTGGGATCCTCGTGTATCCGCATTTGCAGGCGCGTTATGAGCATCGCGCACATAAGCTGGCGCTTATACTCATGCAGGCGCTTAACCTGAACGTCGAGTATCGCGTCGGGATCGAGGGCAAAGCCGTCGTTTTTAGCTAAAAACTTTGCAAAATCGTACTTGTTGAGGCGCTTTATCTCGTTTACGCGGTGCTGCACCTCGCTTCTGCCGGCAAAATCCAGAAGTCCGATGAGCTTTTCGGGCTCGGTGAGATACTCATCGCCCTCCAGAAGCTCGCTGACAAGCCCGTGCAGGCGCGGATTTGCCTGAGCAAGCCAGCGGCGGTGGTCGATGCCGTTTGTGACGTAGGTGAATCTCTCCGGGCGAAGCCCGCAGATATCCTTAAAGAGGTCTTTTTTCAGTATCTCACCATGCAGACCGGAAACGCCGTTTATCTTATAGCAGGCCGCAAGGCAGAGGTTTGCCATGTGCACCTGTCCGTCGCGGATGATGAGGTTTTTGCCGACCTTTTCGCTGCTGCCGAATTTGGATACGAGGTACTCGCACCAGCGGCGGTTAATCTCGCACAATATCTCCCAAACACGCGGCAGGAGCGTCTGCACGAGATCCTGCGGCCATTTTTCGAGCGCCTCGCTCATGACGGTATGGTTGGTATACGCTACCGATTCGCTTACCTGCTGCCATGCCTCGTCCCAGCCGAGGCCGTACTCATCCATCATGATGCGCATGAGCTCGGGGATGACGAGCGCCGGGTGCGTATCGTTTATCTGTATCGCGTGGTGCTTTGAAAAGCTTCTTATGTCATTAAAGCGCCGCATATGTGTCTTTATGATAGACTGTGCGGTTGCCGAGAGAAAGAAATACTGCTGCTTAAGGCGCAGGGTCTTGCCCTCGATGTGATCGTCGGCAGGATACAGCACCTTTGTTATGACCTCGCTCATCGTGCGCTGCTCGAGGCTTTTTACATACTCGCCCTCGGAGAAGAGGTACATATCCAGTGCGCTTGTGCTCCTTGCGTCCCACAGGCGGAGGATATTGACCTCGTTGCCGCCGTAGCCTGCAATGAGCATGTCACGCGGAACGGCGGTCACGGTCTGGTATCCGGTGTGCTCGGCGTGGTATCTCCCGAAGCTGTCCCAGCGCGGGGAGATCGTTCCTCCGAAGCGCACCTCGACGGCCTCGTCGTTATGCGCAACCAGCCAGCTTTCGGCCGCGCTGCGCCAGTCGTCGGCGACCTCGGTCTGCTTGCCGTCAACGATCTTCTGACGGAAGATGCCCAGCTCGTAGCACAGCGAGTAGCCCGTCGCCGGGATACCGAGCGTGGCCAGCGAATCCATATAGCAGGCGGCCAGTCTGCCGAGGCCGCCGTTGCCGAGACCGGCGTCGTTTTCCGACTCGAATATATCCGAGGCATCGCGGCCGAGATCGGTCAGCGCTCCGGTGAGTGCGTCGGCTATGCCGAGGTTGAATGCGTTTTTCATGAGGCTGCGGCCCATGAGGAATTCCATGGACAGATAGTGCACCTCGCGGTCAGGGCATCTTGCCTCTTCAACGGCGAGCAGTCTGCTCATTATTTCGCGGATGACGATGGCGCTTGCCTGAAACACCTGATCGTCGGTCGCGGTTTTTGCTGTCACGGCAAAGTGCGCGCAGAGCTTATCCTCTATTGCGCTGCGCACCTCGTCGCGTGAAATCTGGCTTGTGAACATAGTTTAGCTTAACTCCTTAGATTTTGGTGCCCTTCGGGAGCACTACCGGCAGCTTCTCGCTGCCCATGATGGTTTGGAAGGGCGATACGCTCGACTGCTTATCGGCAATGACGTTTTTCATGATAACGCCCTCGCCGAGCTCCGTTCCGCGCATGATGACGCAGCCGGAGAGCTTGGCGCCCTTGTGTATGCGCACATCGGAGGAGATGATGCAGTTTTCTATCTTGCCCTCTATTATGCAGCCGTCGGCAACGAGGCTGTTATGTGCGCTCGAGCCCTCGGCGTAATATGTGCTGACATCCTCGTGCGTTTTCGTGCGAACGGGACGGTCTGTCGGGAAGAGCTCGGCTCGGTTTGCCGATGAAAGCATATCCATATTTGCATTGAAAAACGCTTCGGTGCTCATAATGCGCTTGCCGTAGCCGCGGTGGAAATATACGTTTATCTTTCCGCCGTCTGCGAGGTAGTCGGCTATCGCGTCACGGTGGAAGTGATACCGGTTTGCCGCGGCGCAGGCCTTCATCATGTCAAGCAGAAGCTGCTTGGATATTATATACGCTTCAAGCGATGCCGCGCCCTCTCCGTCGGCGGTCTGATTGAATATCATGCGCCGCGCAAAGCCGTCGGCATCGACGATGTAGCGATGATGCTTATAATCGAGCACGGTGTCGGTGCAGATCGCGGTTATCTCGGCGCCGGAGTCAAGATGCCCGCGTATCGCCTCGCGCAGATCGATATTGGCGGCCGTATTACCGTGCATCATGACTATGTATTTCGCGCTGATGTCATTTATATAGGTAGACACGGCGTTTAATGCTTCGATCGTGCCGTTATAATTGCCCTGATGGTACTCAGGCAGGCCGAAGGGCGGCAGCATGCGCAGTCCGCCTATCCTGCGGCCCATATCCCAGTCCTTGCCGCTGGCCAGATGGTCTAAAAGTGACTGATAGTCGCGGCGCATGATGACGCCGACGTCGTGTATTCCGGCGTTCATGAGCGACGACAGGGGAAAGTCTATCAGTCTGTATCTTCCGCAGAACGGAAGTGAGGATGCGGTGCGGCGGCGCACGAGCTCACCTAATTCGGGAACTGCGCCGTAAGCAAAGATTATTCCGTGAAAATCGCTCATTTTCAGACCTCCTCGCTCTTATATATCATTGCACCCGGCTTAACGCAGGCGTTTTCTCTTATACTGAGCCTCGGGCCGCAGGTCGCAACTCCCCAGCCCTCACTGCCGTCGGGAGCCGCGCCGACGTGCGCGCCGCTGTGTATTACGGTCTGCTCTCCGATGATGGCGTATTCCACCGTTGCGCCGGCCTCGACCTTTGCGCCGGGCATGAGCACCGAATAGAGTACCCTCGCCCCTTTTTCGACAACTGCCGACGATGAGAGAACGGAGTTTTCAACATGCCCCTCGATCTCGCAGCCCTCGGTAACGATCGAATGAACGACCGTGGCGTCCGGGCCGACATAATGCGGCGGCTGCGCTACGCTTCTCGAGCGTATCGGCCAGCTCGGATCATAGAGGTTTATGAGCGTTGTCGACAGCATATCCATGTTCGCGTCCCACAGGCTCGTTATCGTGCCGACGTCGCGCCAGTAGCCGTCGAAGCGGTAAGGCCAGAGCTTTTCGCCGGCGTGAAGCATGTTTGGGATTATATTTTTACCGAAGTCCTTGCTTGAGTCGGGATCGTTCTCGTCCTCGATCAGATACTTGCGGAGCTTTTTCCAGTTAAATATGTATATGCCCATTGACGCAAGATCACTCTTGGGCTGCCTGGGCTTTTCCTCGAACTGCTCAACATAGCCGTCGGCGCCGAGGTTCATGATGCCGAAGCGCGTGGCCTCCTCCATGGATACCTGCAAAACGGCTATCGTGCAGGCGGCATCCTTTTCGATGTGCTCGCGCAGCATCCTTGAGTAGTCCATCTTATAGATATGGTCGCCCGAAAGGATGAGCACGTTATCGGGATCATACATCTCCATAAAGCCGATATTCTGATAAATTGCGTTTGCAGTGCCGGAGAACCACGAGCCCGTCTCCCCCGCCGTCTGATACGGCGGAAGTATAAATACGCCGCCGTCTGTAGAGTCGAGATCCCAGGGCTGTCCGCCGCCTATGTAGCTGTTGAGCTGCAGCGGACGGTACTGCGTGAGTACGCCGACCGTATCTATACCGGAGTTTGCACAGTTTGACAGAGGGAAGTCGATTATGCGGTATTTTCCGCCGAAGGGCATGTTGGGCTTTGCCACGTCCTGCGTGAGGGCGTAAAGCCTTGAGCCCTGACCTCCGGCAAGGAGCATTGCTATGCAGCTTTTCTTCATGTCGTCCGTCCTTTCTGACTGTTTATAATTGAATAATGACGGCAAAGCGCCCGAGCCCCCTGCCGTCATTGCATAGGGGATAGACTAAGCTGACAGGATTTGAACGCCTGCCGATTTAACCCCTTGTGTTGAATTTATTCATCGCCTTATCCGCGCCCTCTGTGATATAGCACGCGACGGCGCAGGCCGCTTTTTCGGCAGCAGCCTCCATGTCGGCTGCGTCCTGCCCCTTGAAGGCGGCAAGCACCCAGTCGGCCATGTCATAGTCCGGGTGCGGCGGAGCGCCGACGCCCAGACGGATGCGCGGAAACTGATCCGTTCCGAGCCGGGCTATGATGCTCTTGAGCCCGTTGTGCCCTCCGGCGGAGCCGCCGCGGCGTATGCGAAGCTTGCCTATCGGCAGTGCCGTTTCGTCGGACACGACTATGACGCGCTCCGGCGGCACCTTATAAAACTTTGCCGCCTGAGCTATCGCGTCGCCGGACAGGTTCATATAGGTCTGCGGCTTCATTAGCAGCACCTTGTGCGAACCGATATCGACCGTCTGCGTAAGTGCTTTAAAGCGCATTTTGTTTATTCTCACGCCCAGCTTTTTTTCCATTGCGTCGGCCGCCATGAAGCCGGCGTTATGCCTTGTTCCGTTGTATTTAAGTCCGGGGTTTCCGAGGAACGCGACGATCCACTCCGCCCCGCCTTTGGAGAAAAACATTTTTACTCAAACAGATTGGAGATGGATATCTCCTCGTAAACGCGCTGGATAGCCTCGGCAAATACCGGAGCTACGGACATGTACTTTATCTTCTCGCAGGGCTGTGCATTCTCGGGATACGGGATCGTGTCGAGCAGCAGCAGCTCCTTGATGCAGCTGTTGTCAATGCGCTCGATCGCAGGGCCGGAGAGCACGCCGTGGCTTGCGCAGGCAAAAACCTCCTTGGCGCCGCCTATCTCGGCAATGGCCTGTGCCGCGCCCACGAGAGAACCTGCGGTATCTACCATATCGTCGAGCAGGATGCAGGTCTTGCCCTCGACATTGCCGATGATGTTCATGACCTCGGACTGATTTGCCTTCTCGCGCCGCTTATCGACAATGGCCATGTTGCAGCCGAGCTTCATGGAGAAGTTGCGCGCACGTGCGGTGCTGCCGACGTCAGGGGATACGACCATTATATCGTCATTATCCTTGCCGAAAACGTCGATGTAATGCTTTGCAAAGAGAGGAGCGCCGAAAAGATTGTCAACGGGAATATCAAAGAAGCCCTGTATCTGAGCAGCGTGGAGATCCATGGTAAGTACGCGGTCGGCGCCCGCAGCGGTAATGAGGTTTGCAACGAGCTTTGCGGAGATGGGATCGCGGCTTTTTGCCTTACGGTCCTGGCGGGCGTAGCCGAAATACGGGATAACAGCGGTTATTCTGCCTGCGGATGCTCTGCGCATCGCGTCTATCATGACGAGCATCTCCATGAGGTTATCGTTAACGGGCTTGCTGGTAGACTGAACGATGAAAACATCGGCGCCGCGAACGGGCTCGTGGACGGATATCGAGCACTCGCCGTCAGCGAAGTGCGCACAGGTGCAGTCGCCGAGGTTCTTGAAAAGCTGGTTGCAGATCTGATTTGCGAGCTTGGGATTGGAGTTGCCGGAGAATACCTTGATCTCTTTGCCGTGGGAAATCATTTTAAATCGTCCTCTCTGTATTTATTCGGGGTCTCACCCATTGTCTTTATCTATTGAATTATACCAAATGCACCTTCATTTGAAAAGAGGCTTAATGAACAATTTTGTAACCGGACTGACCCCTTTTCTGTGTAAAAGGGCAAGTGCGTCCCGCTTTGATCCAACCTTGATGTGCATGAGGTATTATGATCGCAGCCTTATCCTCAGCAATCCGGTATTCCGGAACAGGCTTGATTTTCGGTGTTTTTTTGCAAAGAATAACGGTCACACAATCCAAGGGGACTGTGTGACCGTATTTATATCAGTTGTTTTGCCTACGCTGCTGCGTCAACTCTTTATTGCTCCGTTTATGCTTATGTCCGCTTATGATCTTGATCGACTTTCAAGAAAGGCGGAACTGTTTGGTATATCTTTTTGCGAAAAAACGGATGGTGAGTTTCTTGGTAAGCTCAAAGCTGCTTTATTAAATGCGGAGCAAAGCAAGCTCGACAATGATTTTCTCAAGCCCTAATTTCATAAAAATTTTCAAAAGCCCCTTGACAGGTAACCGCTCGGTTGCTATAATTGCAGTGACCGAACGGTTACTGCTATTTAAGGAGTGATATTATGGCCGGAGATACCAAAGAGCGCATTTTGGAAACCGCGCTTGAACTTTTTGCACAGAGCGGATATTTGGGAACTTCTATGAGCGACATTGCCAAGGAGCTGGGGATCACCAAGGGTGCCTTGTATAAGCACTATACGAGCAAGCAGGAGATACTTAACAGCATTGTGGAACGGATGAACAAAATGGATTATGAGCGCGCCGAAGAATATGAAATGCCGGAATCGGAGCCGGATGGCTTTGCGGAGGCTTATCTGCACACGCCGATTTCAAAGATCCGCACATACAGCATGGCACAGTTTGACCATTGGACGAAGGAGCATTTTTCTTCCAACTTTCGGAAGATGCTGACGCTGGAGCAATACCGCGATCACAAGCTTGCGCAGCTTTATCACGATTATCTGGCGACCGGCCCGACTGAGTATATGGCGGCGATCTTCCGAAAGCTGACGGATTCCGATGAGGCCGCCATGCAGTTGGCACTGGAATTTTACGGCCCGATGTTCTTACTTTACAGTGTTTACGACGGTGCAGACGAAAAAGAAAGTATTGCCCCACAGCTTCGCACACATATTGACCGCTTTATTGCCAAGATCGAATCCGGCTACGGAAAGTCAGGAACATCCATATGAAAGAAGCAATAGAAAAAAAGCAATGCAAGCATCTCACTCTGATAGCCAACAGCATCGGGGCTTTCTTTGCGCTGTCCTCGCTGGATGAAACGCTGGTGGACAGGGCGTATTTCATCTCTCCGGTCGTGGATATGGAGAACTTGATTTGCAATATGATGCAATGGTGTCTGCGCTGCTGTCGCATTGGCCATGATGCTTGTCGGTGCGATGGGCATGAAAATCGTTCCTGCCGAGTATTTCGGCGTGGTCGAGCGTTTCAGCGTATTTGCCGCAACGGGCTTCAATGCGGCGCTGGGCATTCACCTGTTCTGTCAGAAGCAAAAATCATAATAAGGAGAAACACCATGTCAGAAAAGAAGATTACCATTCGTCTGGAAACGAAAGACGACTATCGCAATGTTGAAAACCTGACCCGCGAATCTTTCTGGAATGTCTATCGCCCAGGCTGCATGGAGCACTATGTGCTGCACTGCTACCGGGATGACCGGGCTTTCGTGCCGGAGCTGGACTTCGTCATGGAGCTGGACGGTGAGCTGATCGGACAGGTCATCTATGTGCGGTCGGAAATTGACTGCGACGATGGACGGAAGGTGCCGATCATGACCTTCGGCCCCATCGGCATTGCTCCCGCATACAAGCGGCAGGGCTACGGAAAGAAGCTGCTCGACTATTCCATGGAAAAAGCTAAGGAAATGGGTGCAGGAGCACTTGCCATCACCGGCAACATTGATTTTTATGGAAAGTCCGGTTTTGTGCCTGCCAAAACAAAGGGAGTGCGCTATGCCGATGACCCGGAGGCGGACTACTTCTTAATCCGCGAGCTGACGCCCGGCTTTTTGGACGGTATTTCCGGCACCTACAAGGACCCGGAGGGCTATTTTGTCTGCGAGAAGAATCCGAAAGCGTTTGAACGGTTTGAAGAGACTTTCCCGAAGAAGGAGAAGCTGAAACTGCCGGGGCAACTATTCTGAACAGGAGGAAAACGAATGGCATCCGGTAAAGAGTATCTTCATTTCATTTTAGAACAGCTATCAAATCTGGACGATATTTCTTACCGTCCCATGATGGGAGAATATATCCTCTATTACCGCGGCAAGATCGTCGGCGGGATCTATGATGATCGGTTGCTTGTAAAGAAAACAAGATCCGCTCTGGAACTTATGCCTGCGGCAATTTGTGAGCTCCCGTATGAGGGAGCGAAAGAAATGCTGCTGGTGGATGAGGTTGACAGCAAAGAGTTTCTTACAGAGCTGTTTGAGGCGATGTATGATGAATTGCCGTCGCCAAAGCGAAAGAACAACGGAGTAAAGTTATGACGCATTTCCGAGGAGGAACGCAAAATGAAAATCTTCTCTTTGATTTGAAACGGACAAATTCGGAGTTTATGGAGGCAACTATGAAATACACAAATCAACTGATTGGCTGCTGCGGGCTGGATTGCGAAAAGTGCGATGCCAGAATCGCAACGATTACCAACGATAATACTCTGCGTGAGAAAACCGCCGCCCTGTGGACAAAGCTCAACGGCGTGCCGATCACACCGGAAATGATAAACTGCACCGGCTGTCGGATTGACGGCGCAAAAACGCCGTTCTGCGACAAACTCTGCCTCGTACATAACTGCGTTCGGGAAAAGGGGCTGGATACCTGCGCCGACTGCGGACAGATGGATGGATGTCCGACGCTGGGATGCATCTGCGCAAACAGTCCGTTCGTGCTGGAAAACCTGAACCGGCTCCGTGAGGCTAAGCAGAATGAAGCCCCTGCTTTCTTGTGAAAACAGGGGCTATGACGAGTGCTCTGATCAAAAATAGGCAAAAAACAACGGTCACACAATCCAAACGGACTGTGTGACCGTATTTATATCAGTTGTTTTGTCTACGCTGCTTGCGCGGGCGTTTTATTACTGCTCGTCTTTGATAGCAGCCTGTGCGGAACGATACTCCGGTAGGACTTTTTGGACGACGGCACCATATCCATCAAACTGCATGGCATATGACCCAAGCGATAACTTCCCGCCATTTATGTCGTTCACCATTAAGTTCGACGAGGCCGAAGCATACCGAAAAGCAATAGGCTGTTATCTCCGCAAAAACCAGTGGGAAGATATAACCGTCGATGTGTACCTCTGATATACATAGCCGTCTGCTTCGCCGCAGGCGGCTAAATTTATGCAAAGGAGGAAACCCTATGGCGAATTGCAAAGTAATCGCGGTGACGAACCAAAAGGGCGGCGTGGGCAAGACCACAACTACCGCCAACCTCGGCATCGGACTTGCCCAGCAGAACAAGCGGGTGCTGCTCATTGACGCAGATGCGCAAGGCTCTTTGACCCTCTCTCTCGGCTACCCAAAGCCGGATGAGCTGCCCGTTACGCTGGCGGACATCATGCAGAATGTGATCGACGATACCCCCATTCCGGACGGCTGCGGCATTCTGCACCACGGCGAGGGCGTTGACCTGCTGCCGGCAAACATTGAACTGTCCGGCATGGAGATTCGGCTGTTCAACGCTATGAGCCGGGAAAGTGTACTGCGGACATATATCAATGCGGTCAAGCCCCATTACGACTATATCCTCATTGACTGTATGCCGTCGCTCGGTATGATGCCGATCAACTCACTGGCCGCAGCGGACAGCGTGATCATCCCGTCCCAGCCGTCGTTTCTCTCAGCAAAGGGACTTGACCTGCTGATGCAGTCCATCGCAAAGGTCAAGCGGCAGATCAACCCGAAGCTGAAAATCGATGGCATCCTGTTCACAATGGTGGACAGCCGCACCAACGAGGCCAAGGAGATCATCGCATCTCTGCGCGCCCATTACGGCGAAAAGATCCGTGTGTTCGGGACGGAGATCCCCTTTTCCGTCCGAGCCGCAGAGACCAGCGGCCGGGGCAAGAGCATCTTTGCCCACGACAAGAACGGCAAGGTCGCCACCGCATACCGCTCGCTGACGAAGGAGGTGTTGGAGCTTGAGCGCAAAACCGAGAGATTTAGGGATGACGCCGCTCGATGACCTGTTCTCCACCGACGAGAGCCGTGCGGATGCGCAGCTTGAAAAGGTCGTCACGCTGAACCCCGCCGACATCTCCGACTTCCCCAACCATCCGTTCAAGGTCAAGCAGGACGAGGCTATGGCGGAGATGGTAGACAGCGTAAAGCAATACGGTGTGCTGGTGCCTGCCCTTGTCCGCCCCAAGGCTGACGGCGGCTATGAGATGGTCGCCGGTCATAGGCGAAAGTGTGCGGCAACGCTGGCGGGAATCGCTGAGATACCTTGCATCATCCGCAATCTCACCGATGATGAAGCGACGATCATCATGGTGGACAGCAACTTGCAGCGAGAAACGATCTTACCGTCCGAAAAGGCGTTTGCCTACAAGATGAAGCTGGAAGCCATGAAACGGCAGGGGCAAAGGTCGGATTTAACTTCGACACCACTGGTGTCGAAGTCCCGCAGCAACGAGGAATTAGGCCAAAAGAACGGTGATAGCCGAGAACAAGTCAGACGCTTTATCCGCATGACCGAGCTGATCCCATCGGTGCTTGACATGGTGGATAGCGGCAAGATCGCTTTTCGTCCCGCCGTGGAGCTTTCCTACCTCTCCATAGAACAGCAGCAGAGCCTATATGACACGATGGAGTGCGAGGACTGCACACCGTCACTGGCGCAGGCTATCAAAATGAAAGAGTTCAGCCGGGGCGGAAAGCTAACGGAAGAAGTCATCCTCTCCATTATGCAGGAGGGAAAACCGAATCAGCGTGAGCAGTTCAAAATGCCGAAAGAGCGTATCAGCAAGTATTTTGCTCCGGGGACGCCCGCACAGAAAATTGAAGATACCATCATCAAGGCATTGGAGCTGTACCGCAGACGGGAGCGCCAGCGGGATATGGAACGATAGTTACTAACAAGGGGCAACTATGCCCTTTTCTATTGTGTGGTCAGTTTGCGTGACCGTCCCCCCTCTCCACACCTCACCCCCTCAATACTACCTGTACTTCCCGAAAAAAGAGATAAGCCCAAACAATGCTGCACCGAAAAACCGGTGCATTTTTTATTTTTAGGAGGATTTAAAATGAAAACAATGAACTTCAAAAGACCAATTGCACTATTTCTCGCCGTCGTGTTATGTGCCGCTATGCTATTTAGTCTGGGAACAACAGCATTTGCCGCAGGAGAAACGGAAGATGTGTGCCTAATTGCGTTTCCCCGTGACGGAGATGCAAACTACAGCGGTGAATGGGGGCATGGCAATCTGAGTTTCATGAACGGCTGGTCCACAAAAGCATCTTCCGTCACGCTTATTCGAGCCATGGGACAGTATGACGGAAACATCTGCTACTGCATTGAGCCCGGCGTATCGCAGCAGCCCGGCGACAGCCTCACAAAAAAGGGAGAAGATTTTTGGGATAACTACCCCGCCGCTTATAATAAGACCATTTCTCCCGAGAATATAAAGCTGCTCATCGGGCGAATTTTTCAATACGGTTATATAGGCCCGATTTTAGTCTCCTGGCGCTCGCAAAATGACGGCGGCGACAAGCTGGCTAATGCCGTTGCCATGCAGCTTTTGATTTGGGAAACCGTAGTCGGTGAGCGTGATGCAGACTTCAACAAGGTCGGCACGAACGGCAAAAATGCCATTGCAGAGCAAGTCAGCGCAAAGCATCCCCTGTACAGCCAAATCATGAGCTATTACAGCTCCATTGCTTCAAGCGTTCAGCGCCATTCCCGCATCCCGAGCTTTCTTTCCAAAACCGCAGCAGGCGCACAGAGTGCATCACTTGAATGGAACGGCGAAGCCTATACTGTAACGCTTACAGACAAGAACGGTGTCCTCTCAGATTATTCGTTTTCCTCGTCTGACCCGGATATCAAATTCTCCGTCAAAGGAAATGAGCTAACAGTCTCCACTACCAAGACACTTAATGAGCCTGTTACCATCACTGCCGAGAAAAACAATTCACGCAGGAGCGGCGTTATTACCTGGACAGACGGTGTTTACGGCCCCAACGGGAAATTGCAGGATACCGTCACTTATGCGCAGGCGGTCGCCGATCCCATAAAGGGGCATCTGAACATCAAGACAGCTTACGGCGAAATTCATAGATTGAAAAAGGACGAGGACGGCAGCGGCCTTGCCGGTGCGCTGATTGGGCTGTTCCGTGCGGACTGTACCGAGTTTACGACGGAAAACGCCATTCTGACTGCCACCTCTGCCGAGGACGGCAGCTTTTCTTTTGCCCGTGTGCCTTATGGCAACTGGATCGTGCGGGAGATCGAAGCCCCGACCGGCTTTGTGCTGTCGGAGAAAACCTACCCCGTGACCGTCGATGCGGACGGTGCGGTGATCGAGGTGGAGATCGAAAACACCCGCATCTGTGGCACGGTGCAGCTCACCAAGACCGACCGGGACTATCCCGACAACAAGCTGACGGGTGCGGAGTTCACCGTTTACCGTGACAGCAACGGCAACAGGGAACTGGATGCCGACGATGAACAGCTCGGCACGCTCACCGAAGCCGGTATCGGCGTTTATGAAATGTCCGATCTGCTCTACGGCGGCTATTTTGTCAAAGAAACGAAAGCGCCGGAGGGCTTCTATCTGGACGATAACGCCTACTATTTTGAGATCACCGAGGACGGCAAGATCGTGACCGTGGAGAACGAAGCCGGAAAGGGCTTTGTCAATGCGCCGCAGGTCGGCTCTCTGAAAATCATCAAGACTTCCTCGGACGGCAAGGTCGAGGGCTTCTCATTCCGAGTGACCGGTCCGAACGGCTATGTCGGCGTATTCACCACCGACAAAAACGGCGAGATCATCATTGATGATCTCCGCATCGGTGAGTATGTGGTGTCCGAGGTGTCAGACGGCGCATCTTCCGCTTATGTGCTGCCCGCCGACAAAACGGCATCCGTGTTTGAGGGAGCAGTGACGAAAGTGGAAATGCACAACGAACTCCGTGACACACCGAAAACCGGGGACGACAGCAATCCCGCCCTGTGGCTTGTCCTGCTCGGCATTTCCGCTGCGGGCGCTGCCGCGCTGGGCGTAGTCGGATTCAGAAAGCGCAGAAAGGAGGACGCGGAATAATGGAGCTGAAAACCATTCTGGCGCTCGGATTGGTCGTATTCATCGTCGGCGCTTTGATCTTCCTGAAGATCAGGGCCAAGAAAAAGTAATCCTTTGGGGCAGCGAAATCCGCTGCCCCTTTACATATCCCGAAAAACAGAAAAGGAGGCAAAAATCATGGTTCATTTCTTTGATGCGGACATAGCGAAAAAGTACGGAGTCAATGCGGCGGTGCTGGCCTGCTTTCTTTGGGACTGTATCGAGCAGAAAAGCACCGAATCGCCGCAGCTCCACGAGGGCAAGGTCTGGGTGCGCTGTTCGGTGCAGATGATGACCGGCTTTTTCCCGTTCCTGTCCTACGACGAGATCCGCTACGCCCTGAAACGGCTGGTCAAGGGGCGGGTACTCACAAAAGGACGGTTCAACGAAAGCCGCTTCGATCGCACGAACTGGTACGCCTTTACCGAGTTTGGACAATTCCTGATGACGGAAAGTGAGGGACTGACGCAATGAAGGACAGTAGACACATCATTTGGAGCAATGACATTGATTATGACGACTGGCGGGAGGACTTGGAGGAGCAGTACCCCGATCTCTCCGAAGCCGAGCGTATGGAGCTGATGTATGAGCTGAACGGCGACTATCTGGACGACGAGCGCTCCAATCTGGACATTCAGCTTTCCCGTCCCATTCTCGTTGTCGGTGATCTGGGGCTTTGGCACGGCCACCGCATGGGGTATAAGGAGATTCCGAGCGGAAATATCCGGGACTGCCTTTACAGCGAACGGGATATTGATTACAGCACTTGGTATGTGGATAAAAACGGCGACTTCCGCTGCGACGCCATCCATCACGACGGCACGAACCATTATCTTTACCGTGCCTACAAGGACGGTGTGAGCGACACGCAGATCGAGAACCTGAAAGAAAAAATCTACCGGGGCATTGCGACTCGTGCGGACATTACAAGAGTGACCCGCAGGCTGGGCGACGAGATCGCCCATGTTTATGGGTTTCCCATCCCCCGCAGGCAGGCACCGGTGCAGGAGCGATAACGGAGGCAGCTATGATGAATATATCAGATACAAGGGACTGCGCCTTTGAAGCCTTTATTACTAACCTCGGCAAATACAACGAAGGCTTTTTGGTGGGCGAATGGGTGAAGTTTCCCGTAACCAATGAAGAAATGCAGACGGTTTTCCGGCGCATCGGCATCGGGCGGCGCTATGAGGAATGGTTCATCACCGACTATGACTGCCCGGATGCGGCCATCGGCAAGGTGCTCGGAGAATACGAAAGCCTGAGTGAACTGAACTATCTCGCCGGGCAGATCATGGAACTGCGGGAGAGCGACGATTTCTGGCAGGCGGTTTTGGACTTGGGCGAAAATACAGGCAGCGTACAGGAACTGATCAACCTGACCGAGAATTTGGACTGCTTTGATTATCTGCCCGGCGTGCGGAATGACTATGACCTCGGCTATTACTGGATCGAGGAAAGCGGCTGCTATGACACGAGCAACCTCGGCGCACTGGCAAACTATATCGACTATGAGGGCTTCGGGCGGGACATTCGGTATGAAGACGGCGGCGTATTCGGAGATAACGGCTATGTGCGGTCAAACGGCGGCCGTTTTGTGGACATCTACGACGGCGACATCGAGAATATCCCCGAAGAATACCGGATCAGTTCACCCGCCGTTCCCGCCCGCTCCGCAGTCCCACGGCAAGCAGAACAGCCGGAACGATAAAATTTGCACCTTTGATATTGTCTTACGGTTTGGGTATAGTATAATAAAAAAGATAAGGAAGTGAGCACCGTGAGCAACAGCTATTTTGACCTGCCATCCCGTATTGAGGATGCCTTTGCGGAGATCGACAGTGATATTGTGATGGATCTGCTGAATACCGGCGAGGACTACGCCGAACTTTCCGACCGTATGGATAAGCTAAAAACGCAGTGCCCCGTCATCGGCAAAATGAACGAGGGCAGCGGCGAGATCCGCATGACCGCAGAGGAGCATCGGGCGTATTTGAACTATCTGAACCTTGCCCGCAAATGGAGGACATGGAGCGGCAGCACATCTACTTCCGCTGACATACCGATGCCGTGGCCTACCTCAAGAAAATCAAAGCAATTTGAGTTTGAATACAATAGTTAAAGCGATGCAGAGGTTAAAGCTGCATCGCTTTTTGTTTAATTAGTGCATAAAACTCACATCTGCCGAAAAGTTTTTCTGAAATCTCAGTAAAAACTATTGAACATAATTGCATTTTTGGCTATACTATCAGTGAGGAGGCGATACTATGATCGTTAGACCCTACTATTTGAATATACTTAAAACTTATCGGAATGTTCCGCTGGTGAAGATCCTTGCCGGTATTCGGCGCTGCGGAAAGTCTACCATTTTGGATATGTTAAAAGACGACCTGCTTGGCAGCGGCATTCCGGCAGACCATATAATTCATCTGCGCTACACTTCGGAAGAACTGGACGACAGCATGACCGCCAAGCAGATGTACCGTGACATCAAGGAGAAAATGACCAACAGCGAGCGCTACTATCTTCTGCTGGACGAAGTGCAGGAGGTGGATGGCTGGGAAAAGGCGGTCAACAGTCTGCTGGAGGACGCCAACACAGACATTTATGTGACCGGCTCCAACTCCAAGCTGATGTCCAGTGAGATCTCCACCTATCTGACGGGGCGCTATATCTCCATTCCCGTGTTTACTCTGTCGTTTGCCGAGTATATGGAGTTCAAGAAGAACAGCGGCCGCACTCCGAAAGAGCTGTTGAACGAGTATATCCGCATGGGCGGCTTCCCTATCATCGCTCTCGGGAACTTCGACGAGCGCTCGTCCTATCAGATAGTTGAGGGAATATATAATTCCGTCATCACCAGCGATATCACAAGACGGCACAACATCACGAACTTCGACCTGTTCAACCGTGTGGTGAAGTATGTTGTTGAAAATGTCGGCAAGACCTTTTCCGCCAATGCCATCGTGAAGTTCATAAAAAGCGAGGGACGCTCCCTCTCGGTAGAAGCAGTCTATAATTATCTTGAGTGGCTGGAAAAGGCTTTTGTGATCTACCGCTGTCAGAGGTACGATATGCAGGGCAAGACTGTTCTCAAAACGCAGGAGAAGTTCTACCTTGCGGACGCTTCGCTCAAATACTGCATGATGGGCTTTAATCCGAAGTCTGTTGCCGCTATGCTGGAGAACATCGTGTACTTTGAGCTTAGGCGGAAAGGCTATGATGTGTATATCGGCAAAAACGCCACCAAGGAGATCGACTTTGTGGCCGTCCGGCGGGATGAGCGCATTTATGTGCAGGTGTGCCGCAATCTGCCGGAGGAATCCGACCGGGAGGTCGCCAACCTGCTGGAGATCAAAGACCATTACCCGAAATATGTGGTGACGCTGGATGAACTGGCCGCAGGCAACATCAACGGTGTCAAGATCGTGCATTTGGCGGATTTTCTGTTAAGTGAGAATTATTGAATGTATAGAAAGAGGGGTGAAGGATATGGCAAATCAAAAATACAAGTTTGAGCGATTGACTCCAATCGACAACATGGACTTGGATGTTTATGAAGAAGCGATAGATTATGTTTTTAGTAACTCCGATGTAAAGAATGTAGCTATTTCCGGCGCATATAGCGCTGGTAAAAGCAGTGTTTTAGCTTCATACAAGAAAAAGCATGGTGAATTGCGCTTTTTGCATATCTCTCTTGCGCACTTCAAATCCACAGATCAAAAAAGTAATGCCGAAGTTAAAGAATCTACATTAGAAGGCAAAATTCTCAATCAACTGATACATCAAATTCCGTCAGAAAAAATACCACAGACAAATTTCAGAGTAAAGAAAACGGTAAGTTCAAAAAGCATAGTGACCTCAACCATTTGTGCCGTTCTATTTCTCATCAGCATTATTCATCTTCTTTTTTTCAGTGTGTGGAAAAACTATGTGAGCTTTCTGCCGGTCAGTTTGATCAAATCAATACTGATGCCATCTACACATCCATATGCTCTGATAGTAGACGGAATTATAATACTAGTTTTACTCTCACTCTCTGTATACAAGTTGATACGCATACAAAGGGAAAAGAATATTTTCCGCAAACTAAATATTAAGGGCAACGAAATCGAAATATTTGAAAAAAGTGATGATTCCTATTTTGACAAATATCTCAACGAAGTATTGTATTTGTTCGAAAACTCTGATGCAGATGTAATTGTATTTGAAGATATGGATCGTTTTAATACAAATGGTATTTTTGAGCGTCTGCGTGAAGTTAACACCCTTGCAAATATTCAATTAAATAAAGAAAACGAAAAAGTTCTCCGTTTTTTCTATTTGCTGCGTGATGATATTTTTGACTCAAAAGATAGAACTAAGTTTTTTGACTATATTATTCCTGTTGTTCCGGTCGTTGATAGCTCTAACTCATACGACCAGTTTATTTCGCAACTCAAAAGTGACGGAGCATTCGAAAGGTTTGACAAGAGCTTTTTACAAGGTCTATCACTATACATAGATGATATGCGCCTTCTTAAAAACATCTACAACGAATTTGTAATCTATTATAATCGGCTTAATATCACCGAGCTTGATTGTAACAAAATGCTGGCAATTATTGCATATAAAAACTTATTTCCACGAGATTTTGCCGATTTGCAACTCAATCAAGGTTTTGTATACACTCTTTTCAGCAAAAAAGACAAGTTTATTGAGAGTGAAGTTTCAAAAACCAAAAGAGAAATCGAAGAAATACGCAGTAAGATTTCATCTTATAAGGCTGAGCATCTTATATCTATGAGAGAACTAAATGTGGTGTTTGCAGATAAATATTTGAGTGGTTATGATTTGCATTTGCGGCGACAAAACGATCATGATTTATCCGAATTTGTAACGAACCACTTAACTGGAAATGCCAAGGATGAGTATTTGCTTCGCAGACAAATGCTAAAAGAAAAGTTGGACGGAAATAGCGACAAATTATCTCAAGAAATCCTTCGCCTAGAGCAAGATATAGTTGAACTCAATGATAAGCATCTTCATCAGATCATCACTCGTGAAAACATTGATAGTGTATTTTCTATCTCCAGCACAAACGAAATTGGAATAACAACCAATTTCAATGACATAAAAGGCAGTGAGTATTTTGATCTATTAAAATACATTATACGAAATGGGTATATTGATGAAAGCTATGCCGACTATATGACTTACTTTTACGAGAATAGTCTAAGTCGTGTCGACAAAACTTTTCTGCGCAGCGTAACGGACAAGAAAGCAAAAGAATACACCTACAAGTTGAAAAATCCACAGTTGGTCGTTTCTCGCCTTAGAGCGGTCGACTTTGGTCAAGAGGAAACCTTAAATTTTGATCTATTAACCTATTTGCTTAAGTCATCTCGCAAAGACTATATAGAAAGATTTATTGATCAACTAAAGCAGACAAATAACTTTGACTTTGTTGGTGCATATTTCGATTTGACAGATAAATTGTCAAATTACATTAAACACCTTAACATCGGATGGCCGGAAATGTTTTCAATAGCCCTTAGTGAACGGTCACTAACAGAAGCTCAGATACGCAAGTATTCGATTTTTTCCCTTTATTATTCTGATGACGATATAATTAAATTGATCAACAAAAATAACTGTTTGTCTGACTATATCTCCGAGGCATACGACTACCTTACTATAGATAATCCCAACATTGATAGATTAATTCATTGCTTTATGCTTCTTGATGTGCGCTTCAAGGGATTTGATTATGATAAAATACACAAAGAGCTCTTTTATGCTGTATATCAAAAGTCCCTGTATGTTATAACCGATGAAAATCTGAGCCTTATCCAAAAAGAAATCCTGAACGAGAAAAACGAGGATACCCTTCTTCACAAAAATTACTCTCTGCTATGTCTGCATTCCGAATCTGCACTAACTAAATATGTGAATCACAACATAAATGAGTACTTTGATGTTATGCTAAAAATGAGCAGTGGAATTATTTGTGATGACGAAAATGTAGCTGTTGTTGTATTGAACAGTTCTGATCTCACCACTGAACATAAACAGGCTTATATTCACTCATTAGAGACGAAAATCACCTCTATAAAAGCAATCAAAGATAGTTCTTTATGGGCAGCATTATTGGATGCTAATATTGTGCAGTATTCAGAGTACAATATCATGGATTGCTTCAATGCTGTAAAACTTAACAGTAGCGTTGTTTCTTACATAAATCATTGTGACATCGACTTGGATTTTTCAAAAACCGAATATGACGAAAACACCAAAGGTGCATTATTCGATAGTGTAATTGCATGCAGCGATATAGGAAACTCAAAGTATGCGCAAATATTATCGTCATTGAATTTCGTCTATGATGATTTTGATATTTCAGGAATTTCTGGTGATAAGATTGCCATCTTGATTGATACAAAAATCATTAGGATGACAACCGACAACTTATCGTTTATTCGCAATAATTATCCCGATCAGAAATTTCACTTTATTCGCATCAATATGAAAGAATATGTTGACACTGTTAGCAAAACTCTATTTTCGCAAAATGAGCTTGTAGAAATACTAACTTGGGACATTAATGATGATCTGAAAATCAGTCTACTCAAAATGTCTAAAGAACCAATTTCGATAATCGGAAAAGGCTATTCCACCGCTGTATGTCTACATATTCTAAGCAACAATTTTTCAGAGTCCGATTTACCTGGTTTATTTTCATCCTTTGAACAATGGGACGATTCTATTCAGGAAAAAATCTTCGATTATGCTATAAGTAATATATCAAGCATTATTGATAATCCAAATTCCATTTCCAAAAAGCTGATAAAAGCTCTTCTAAATTCAGAAAGCGTAGGCCGGGATGAGAAGCTTGATCTTTTTGCAGCAATAATGCCAAATCTATCTGAAGATGATATACAGAGCATTATCGTATTACTTAACTTGACGGACTACCTAAAAGTATTTGATATACGAAGTAGGCCAAAGTTTGAAATCAATAACGAAAGCGAAAAGCTGCTTGCCGCTTTCAAAGAGTGTCATCTGATTGACAGCTATGAAGAGAGCACTACAAAGGCCGGATATTACAAAGTTGCTCGGCCAAAAGCAACAAAAGCTCTTTCAAAAGAACCGTCTACTGTTACATAATACTCGTAATAACTACATAGCCGAGAGGTTTTCATTTTGAAACCCCCTCGGCTATTTTTATGTCAGAACGGAGGTGAAACATATGCCATATATCCAGCCGGAGGTGGTGGCGAGAGCCCGTGAGATGGATCTGCTGACCTATCTGCGGACTTATGAGCCGCAGGAGCTGGTGCATTTCGGAGGCGGCACCTACTGCACCCGTGAGCACGACAGCCTGAAAATCTCCAACGGCAAATGGTGCTGGTTTTCCCGTGGAATCGGCGGCTATTCTGCGCTGGACTATCTTATCAAGGTCAAAGAGATGCCCTTTACGCAGGCGGTCGAAACCATTATGGGAAATCTTACGGCGGCACCGCCCGCCTTTGCCCCGGCTCCGAAAGCGCCGAAGGAAAAGGTGCTGCTTTTGCCGCAAGCCAACCGCAGCGCCACCCATGCCGTCGAATACCTGCACCGCAGAGGCATTGACGATGAACTGATTGACTTCTGCATCCAGACCGGCCGCCTTTACGAGAGCTACCCCTATCACAATGTGGTGTTCGTGGGCATGGACGCAGACGGAAAGCCACGCTATGCCAATCAGCGAGGGATCGGCTCGGACTTCATCGGGGATGCCAACGGCAGCGACAAGCACTATTCCTTTGGGATTCCTGCGATGGCCGCAAGCGATACGCTCCACCTGTTTGAATCGGCGGTGGATCTGCTGTCCTACGGGACGCTGCAAAAGCTGGACGGCAAGGACTGGCGCAGTGAAAACCTGCTCTCCCTCGCCGGGGTCTACAAGCCAAGAGCGAAAATTGAGGAAAGCAGCCTGCCCGCCGCGCTGGTGCGGTATCTTTCCGAGCATCCCCATATCCGCCGTGTTGTGCTGCGGCTCGACAACGATGCTACGGGACGGATCGCCGCCGAAAACATCAAGACCCTGCTGCCGAGGAAGTATGCGGTCACGGTGGACATTCAGCCACCCCCGCAGGGCAAGGACTACAATGACTGCCTTTGTATGCGGCTGGGTCTGCCAATTACCAAGCGTGGAGAAAGGAGCAAAGAGCGTTGAGCGACTTGATAAGTCCGGGGCAGCGCATCCGGCACTATCGTATGCTGCGGGGCATGACACAAAAGGCGCTGGGCATCGCCGCAGGCTTTCCGCCCGAAACCGCCGACATCCGTATCGCACAGTATGAGTCCGGCGCAAGAACGCCGAAACACGCTCTGCTCTGTACGCTGGCAGAGGCGTTGGGTGTTTCGCCCTCGACGCTGGACATCCCTCGCATCAAAAGCCGTGAGGCACTGAACCAACTGCTTCTTGCGCTGGAGGATGAATACGGGCTGACGGTCACAATTAAGGGAAACAACGAAAGGAGTATTTGCAATGGAAAATGAAAAGAAAATCAAGGTGGTAATGCTGGAGCCGGGCAAGCTCGCCCGTGCTGCCGAGATCGATGCGTCCCTTGCCGGGATGCAGAAAACGGTGGGCGGTCTGATCGAGCCGTTCTATCCCTTTGAGGAGCAGGTTTGCATCGTCTGCAATGAGGAAAGCAAGATCAACGGGATGCGCCCGAACCGCAGCGTGAAGAACGACGACGGCGTGATGGTGGATTTCATCTTCGGCCCCGCCTTTATCTGCGACTGCCGGGGTGAAAATCTGGACAGTCTTTCCGACGAGCAGATCGACCGCTACGGCAAGATGTTCCGCTATCCCGAACACCTTGCGAGGGTGAACGGCACGCTGCTTGGTATCTCGTACCGTCCGCAGCCGGAGCAGGAGCGGTGATGTTATTTCAGTCGGTGGCAAAATGTTCGGCCTATGGGACGAACGCCATGCACTGTACCAGCAAGCATCGCCGTTGTGATACCACAACGGCACTTGTCAGGGGTAGCCCCTGAAACCCTTTTCGTCCCCGCCCATGCGGAGGGCGATATTTTATACCCGAAAGGAGGTCACAGCCGGTGAATGAACCCATGACCTTTTTGGACTTTTTCAGCGGTGTCGGCGGTTTCCGCAAGGGCTTTGAGCTTTGCGGCATGGTCTGCAAAGGCCACTGCGAGATCGACAAATTCGCAGACCGCAGCTACCGTGCGATCCACGATATTAAGGAGGATGAATGGTATGGCGAGGACATCACCAAAACCGAACCCGCCGACCTGCCGAGGGTCAACCTCTGGGCAGGCGGATTCCCGTGTCAGGACATTTCTGTATCTGGCCGGCAACGAGGGCTTGCAGGCAAGCGAAGCTCTCTCTTTTTTGAAATCGTTAGACTCCTCAAAGGCACACCTGCCGAGGATCGACCCGAATGGCTTGTCCTTGAAAATGTTAAAAATCTGCTCTCCGTTAATCGAGGATGGGACTTTGCGACCGTTCTCCATTCGTTGGCCGAAATCGGCTATCATATCGAATACGGACTGCTTAATTCACGCTTCCACGGCGTTCCGCAAAACCGGGAACGCATCTACCTTGTCGCTTATCGACATTTTAGAGCCGAGGGTGGACGAAAAGTATTTCCTGTCACCGCAGGCGACGGCAAGGCTCTTATACAACTGATCGGCGGCACGCAGGGTAAGCGGGTCTATGACCCCGCAGGCGTGAGCTGCACGCTGATGAGCGAGGGCGGCGGCTTTGCCGGACGCACGGGAATGTACTTTATCGACCTGTGCAAAGGTGAACCGAGGCTGACTGAACATGCCCGCTGTATCAAAGCAAGGTATGACAGCGGCATTACCAACCACAGAGGCGACAAAAGCGGCGTTCTCTGCATGAGCGGCGAGTGCCCGGACCGTACCGAGGAGACGGCGCTCATTCAGCTAAAGCGGGGTGATCCGAAAATCTTGGAGCAGGAGCACACCAAATGCCTGATCGCAGGCTATGACAAGATCGGGGTCAGCAACCGGGGCGAAAGCTCCGGTATTTTTTATGGCTGCCGTGCCGTCCTCACCCCCGACCGGAAAAACAAACGGCAGAACGGACGGCGCTTCAAGGAGTGCGGCGAACCGGCTTTCTGCCTGAATACGCAGGATAAGCACGGAGTTTATCTCTGCGCCTGCGATTCCTGCGAATACGCCTTGCCCGTCAAGCGGGCAAAGGAGGCGGATCAGAGCAAACCTGAAAACGACTCCGCACTTCCGCTAGGCTGCGGACGCATCCGCAAGCTGACGCCCCGTGAGTGCTGGCGGCTGCAAGGCTTTTCGGATGATATGTTGTTTGACCGGGCCGCCGCCGTCAATTCCGATGCCCAGCTATATAAGCAGGCGGGCAACGGCGTGACGATCTCCGTCGTGTATGCGGTCGGTAAGCGGATCGTCGAAATACAAAATGAATTAGATAAGGAGAGCCTATGAGAAAGCGCAATGTTCACATTCAATTCTGGCTGGATAAAAAGGAAGCCGAGGTGTTTCAGAAGAAGGTCAAGAAAAGCGGGCTTTCCCGTGAAGCATATCTTCGGCACTTGGTAAACGGCCTTGAGCCGCAGGACGCACCGCCGCCCGACTATTACGCCATGATGCGGGAGCTCCACGGGATCGGCAACAACCTCAATCAGATCGCCGCAAAAGCCCATACCCTGAACGCACTGGATGTGCAGCGGTACGACGAGAACTGCCGCAAGCTGGATGAAGCCGTCAAGACGATCACCGCAGCGGTCATTCTGCCCCGCCCGATGAAGTGATGCGCCTATGGCAACAACTTCGATCTGGCGGGTAAAAGGCTGGCTCGGCAAGGTGGTGATCTATGCGGAGAACCTCGAAAAGACGGCAAACCCGAAATTCTACGTTGACCGGGAACTGACCGAACAGGACGGGCAGCAGCTTTCCGATGTGATCCGCTACGCTGTCAATTCCGAGAAAACGCAGGAAACGGGCAGCGAGGACGGCACACCGCTCCACCGCTTCGTGTCGGGTATCAACTGCTCTCCCGCCACCGCCCGTGACGAAATGCTGGCGGTGAAGAAACGGTTCGGCAAGGAGGACGGCACGGTGGCCTATCATGGTTATCAGTCCTTTGCCCCCGGCGAGGCAACGCCGGAACTGGCGCATGAGATCGGCGTGAAGCTGGCGACCCGGCTCTGGGGCGACCGCTATCAGGTGATCGTCGCCACCCACCTTGACAAAGAAAATCATCTGCACAATCACTTTGTCGTCAATACCGTATCCTTTACGAACGGCATCAAATATCACCGCACCCGAAAGGACTACCACGATATGCAGACGGCTTCCGATGAGCTTTGCCGGGAATATGGGCTGTCGGTGATCGAGCATCCACAGCAGGGTCTGAGCAAGCAATACGGCGAATGGCGTGCCGAGCAGGAGCAGCGCCCCACTTGGCGTGGGCTGATCCGCAGCGACATTGACGAGGCGATACGGCAGTCCATGACCGAGCGGCAGTTTTTTGACGCTTTGCGGAAAAAGGGCTATGCGGTGAAGGTCGGCAAGGATGTTTCGGTCAGACCGCCGGGCAAGGAGCGATTCGTGCGTCTGATGCGCAATTTCGGTGAGGACTACTCTCTGGATAACATCCGCAGACGCATTTTGTCCCAGAGCCGCCCCGAACGGAAAAAGCCCGAACAAACGCCGAAGATCCTGCGGGTCAGACTGATCGGCAGCTTGAAAACCGCCCGAAAACTGACCGGCTTTCGGGCGCTGTATTTTCACTACTGCTATCTGCTGGGTATTTTCCCGAAGAACCGCCCGCAGCAAAGCAGAAAACGGCTGCACTTTCTCCTGCGGGAGGATCTGTTGAAACTGGACGCCATTACCACCGAAACAAGGCTGCTCATAGGGCATCGGATTGATACCGCCGAGCAACTTTTTTGCTACCATGACGAGGTGAACAGGAAAATCGAAACCCTGGCCGAGAAGCGCAAGCAGCTCTACAAATTACAACGGACTGCGGCGGTGAAGTCTGCCCCCGAAAAGGCGGCGGAGGTCAAGGCGCAGATCGCCGCACTTTCTAAAGAGCTTGCCGCGCTGCGGAAGGAGGTGGTTTTATGTAACAACATTGCCGAGCGTTCTGGCGTGATCCAAGAGAAAATCAAAGCCGTCCGTGAGGACGAACAACCCGAAAGAAAGGAGAAATGTGACCATGTACAATTCCGGTGACGCAGCAGAGCAGGTCGTGCGGATCAGCTTGGAGGGTACGGAAGTTGCCCTGAAGCTGACCGGCTCGGCGGCAAAGAACATTGCCGCTATGCTCTACGCTGTCTGGAAAAACCGAGATAAGAACAAGACAAAAGGCCACCAGCGGCTTTCTGCCATGCTCAAAAGCGGCAAGGAGCTGAAAGTGTTCACCGTCAGCGAGGAGCATCTGAAACAGTTTGCGACCGAGGCCAAGCGGTATGGCGTTGTCTACTGCGCCCTGCGGGGTAAAGAGCGTTCCGCTGACGGTATGGTAGACATTATGGTGCGAGCCGAGGATGCGTCCAAGATCAACCGCATCGTGGAGCGGTTTAAGCTGGCGACGGTCGATGCCGTTTCCATCAAGCGGGACATCGAGCAGACCAAGGCAGACAAAACCACCCCGTCTGCGCCTGAACAGGAGAAGCCCGACAAGGCGGCGGATGACCGTCTGCTGGATGACCTGCTGGGCGCACCCGTTCAAAAGGAGGAGCACGCATCCCCAAACCCTGCGGCGGCAAAGACGGAGAAATCCCGTCCGTCCGCGCCTACCTCCGAGAAGCAAAGCAGAACCGCCGAGGGTACTGCTAAATCTCCCGAAGAACGCCCCTCTGTCCGTGAGGAACTGCGGGAAATTCGGGAGAGCAGGCAGAAAGAGGCGGCAGAGCCGGGCATTTCCGAACCCACCCCGGCGAAAGAGCCGAAAAAGCAGCCGACCACCACCCACAAACAGCCCTCCCGAAAGAAACCGAAGAAAGCAAAGGAGCGATAAGCCATGAGCAATTTTGACGATATTTTTGAATCTTCCCCGCAGACCGACGAATTTGACAAGGAGGCGTGGGCGGCAAAGAAAAAGGCGGAGCGTGACGAGGTTTACAATCTGGTCGATGCCACCGCCGAGGCAGTCTGTGCAGACGGCGGCAAATTCCGTGACTATCTGGATGTGCAGGCGGCTTTCCGCAACTACTCTGCCACCAACGCACTGCTGATCCTTGCTACAAAACCGGATGCCCGCAGAGTGGGCGACAAAGATTTCTGGCGGGATCAGGGCGTGTATATCAAGCGGCAGGAGTTTGGCCACCCCATCAAGATCGTCGAGTCCAACGGTGAATACACCCGTGACGACAGCAGCATCGGCGTGTCCTATAACATCAAGCGGGTCTATGACATCTCGCAGACCACCGCCCGAACGAGAACGCCGCAAGCGGTTTCCCATGACGCACGGGCACTGCTGAACGCCCTGATCTACAAGCGCCCTGCGCCGGTGCAGTCCGTGGACGAGCTGCCGAACGGCATGGATGCTGTGTACAACCATGAGCAGAACGCCGTTTTTGTCCGCCGCGGGCTTTCGGCAAACGATCTGTTCTGCGGCCTGTCCAAGGCGCTGGCACAGGCGGAGCTTGCCCGGACCGGCGAGGAATACACCGAGGGAAATGCCGGTTTTAAGGCACACTGCGTTTCCTATATCCTCGGCAAAGAGTTTGGCGTGGATGTGAGCGATTACAGCTTTGGAAATCCTGCCGATTTTCTCCGCACCGATGACCCGCAAACGATCCGTGCCGAGCTGACCGACATCCGGGATACCGCCTATGACATTTCCGCAAGAATGATGCGGTCGCTGGAACAGAGCAAAGCGCCCCGTCAGAGTGAGCAGGAGCGATGACTATGGGGAAACAGGAAAAACGGGTATTAACCCTTGACCGCTATGAACACGGCGTTGTGGTCAATGCCCTCAATGAAATGCGGAACGATCTGCTGGAGGAAGAACGCCCCACCGACATTGTTGACGAAGTTCTTTTGAAGGTGATCGATGCCCCCGCAAAGAAGGTAAGGTGCCGAAACGATGAAGCGAGAGAATAACCCTCTTGTCCTCTGCCTGTTCGGTATTCTCCCCGTGGTGTGGCTGGGGCTGCTGCTCGCCCCTGCCGCCCACGGCGGTCTGCCGGAGATCGTCGCCCGGTTTCCCGCGGTGATGAACGACCCGTTTCATATCGAGCTTTGCGGGGACAGCCTGAAAACTGTTCTCGTTCTGCTCTGTGCTTACGGGCTTGCGGTGGGTGTCATTCTATCGTCCCGCCGCAATTACCGCCGTGGCGAGGAACACGGTTCGGCCAAGTGGGGCTCGGCTCGAACCGTCAACCGAAAATACCGGGCAGCCGAGCCGGAGGACAACAAGATCTTCACGCAGAATGTCCGTATGGGACTGGACGGGCGAAAGCACCGCCGCAACCTCAATACGGTCGTTGTCGGCGGCAGCGGCGCAGGCAAAACGAGATTTTACGCCAAACCGAATCTGTGTCAGGCCAACACGAGCTTTACCGTTCTCGACCCGAAAGGCGAGCTGCTGCGCAGTACGGGGCATCTGCTGCGACAAAAGGGCTATGAGGTGCGTGTGCTGGATCTTCTGAACATGGAGAAAAGCCACTGCTACAACCCGTTTGTCTACCTGCGGGACGATAACGATGTGCAACGGCTTGTGACCAATCTGTTCAAAAGCACCACGCCGAAAGGCAGCCAGTCCAACGATCCCTTTTGGGACACCGCCGCATCTATGCTCCTGCTGGCACTGATCTTCTATCTGAAATACGAAGCGCCGCCCGACGAGCAGAACTTCCCGATGGTCATGGAGATGCTGCGTGCGGCGAATGTGCGGGAGGACTGCGACGAATACACCTCACCGCTGGACGAGCTGTTTGAGCGGCTGGAAATGCGGGAGCCCGACCATATCGCCGTGAAGTATTACAAGGACTATCATTCCGGCAGCGCCAAAACGCTGAAATCCATTCAGATCACTTTGGCGGCAAGGCTCGAAAAATTCAATCTGTCCTCGCTGGCGGCGCTGACCGCTACGGACGAGCTGGATCTGCCGTCCCTTGGAGAGAAGAAAGTGGCGCTCTTTGCCCTGATCCCCGACAATGACACCAGCTTTAATTTTTTGGTCAGCATCCTGTACACCCAGCTTTTTCAGCAGCTATTCTATCTGGCCGACCACAAATACGGCGGCAGTCTGCCCATTCCCGTTCACTTCTTGATGGACGAGTTCAGCAATGTCAGCCTGCCGGAGGATTTCTCCAAGATCCTTGCGGTCATGCGTTCCCGCAATGTGTATGTGTCGATCATTCTGCAAAATGTGGCGGCGCTCAAAGCACTGTTTGAAAAGGAATGGGAGTCGATACTCGGCAACTGCGACGAGTTTCTATACCTCGGCGGAAACGAAACTTCGACCCACAAGCTAATTTCGGAATCCTATCTCGGCAAATCCACCATCGACACCAACACCTACGGCAAATCATCCGGGCGCAACGGCAATTACAGCACGAACTATCAGATCAGCGGCAGAGAACTTCTGACGCCGGACGAGGTGCGTATGCTGGACAACCGCTACGCTCTTTTGTTTACCCGTGGCGAGCGCCCGGTGATGGACGAGAAATACGACATTCTGAAACACCCGAACATTGCGCTGACCGAGGACGGCGGCGCAGCACCCTATGAACACGGCGGGACGGAAAATGCCGTTGCAACGCTCTCGTTTGCAGGCACTACCGCCGAAACCGTATCCGCACCCAATGAACCCATACCCGATTATGAGCTTCTTTCCGACGAGGATATAGAAGCTCTTTTTTAATGTAAGGAGGATGAGCCTATGAAGAACACCAAAAAGACCGCAAACAAGCTACCTATGCCCGGCAAGGTCAGAAAGGGCTTTCGTTTCTACTGCGCCGCTGTGCTGTCGGTCGCCCTTGTGCTCGGCTGCTCCGTGACGGCCTTTGCCGCCAATGACCCGATCGCCGTTGTAAACAACCTGAGCGATTTCATTTTCGGTCTGATCCGCGCGGTCGGACTGATCCTGCTCGGCTGGGGCATCGTGCAGGTGGGACTTTCGTTCCAGTCCCACGATCCCAGCCAGCGCAGCAACGGCTTTCTCACCCTTGCGGGCGGCATTGTCATCACCTTTGCCAAAGAGATCCTGAACCTGATCACGGGCTGAAAGGAGGCCGAAGATGGAAAAGTGCGAGTGCTATATCCACTCTCTGAAGCAGGGAGAAACCCATGTGCTCGGTGAGGCGACGATCCTCAAACGCATCGGGGATAACGATTATCTTGCCGAATACAACGGCGTGAAGTGCCACACCATATTCAACCCCTTTGCCGGGCGCTACTTTGTGGACGATGTGTACGGCGTAATCCGCAGTTCGCCCGACCGGGACAGCAGATAAAATGATACGGCACACGGGGCAGGTCACTTTGGCCTGCCCCTATTTGCCGGAAAGGAGGAAGCTGTGAAGAAATACAGCATTATTTACGCCGATCCGCCTTGGCGGTACAAGGTCTACTCTAAAAAGGGGCTTGGGCGGTCTGCCGAATCCCACTACCCGACAATGGAACTGGAAGATATACAGGCGCTGCCGGTCAGCACACTTGCCGCTGTTGACTGCGTATTGTTTATGTGGACAACGATCCCGCTGCTGCATGACTGCTTTTCGGTCATGCGTGCATGGGGCTTTTCGTATAAGACGGTGGCGTTTGTGTGGATCAAGCAGAACCGCAAGTCCGACAGCCTGTTTTGGGGCATGGGACACTGGACGAGAGCCAATGCGGAGTTTTGTATGCTTGCCACCAAAGGACACCCGAAACGCCGCTCGGCCGGGGTGCATCAAGTCATTCTCTCCCACATTGAGGAACACAGCAAGAAGCCGGAAGAAGCAAGGCGGCGCATTGTTGAGCTGATGGGCGATCTGCCCCGCATTGAACTGTTTGCCCGTCAGAAAGCGGACGGCTGGGATGTTTGGGGCAATGAGGTCGCCTGCGATGTTGCGTTGACGGGAGGTGAGCCAAATGTCGGATAACTGGGTCGTGCAGAATTTGGAAAATGCGCTTGAAACATGGAATGAAAAGCTGGCGGAGATATGGCAGCTCATTACGCAGTCGCCGGAACAGTTCAAGGGCGGCACGATCTGGAATGTGATCGTCGGCATCCACGGTGCGGTACAGGCCATCGGGCTTGCGCTGCTTGTTCTGTTCTTTGTGGTGGGCGTAATGAAAACCTGTGGCAGCTTTGCGGAACTGAAACGGCCGGAGCACGCCCTCAAAGTGTTTATCCGCTTCGCTCTCGCCAAAGCCGCCGTCACATACGGCTTGGAGTTGATGATCGCCCTGTTCAATATCGTGCAGGGGCTGATCTCTACCATAATGAACGCCGCAGGCTTCGGCACAGTGCAGGAAACCGTGCTGCCTGCCGAGATCGTGACCGCCGTGGAGGACTGCGGCTTTTTTGAAAGCATCCCATTGTGGGCAGTGACCTTAATCGGCGGGCTGTTCATTACGGTCTTGTCGTTTATCATGATCATGACCGTGTACGGCAGATTTTTCAAACTCTATCTCTACACGGCCATTGCACCGGTCCCACTCTCTGCCTTTGCGGGTGAGCCGTCACAAAACATCGGCAAGAGCTTTATGAAGAGCTATGCCGCCGTCTGCTTGGAAGGTGCGATCATCGTGCTTGCCTGCATCATTTTTTCGCTGTTTGCATCCAGCCCGCCCGTCGTTGATCCCGACGCTGCGGCAGTAACGCAGGTGTGGTCGTATGTGGGCGAGTTGGTTTTTAATATGTTGGTACTCGTCGGTGCCGTCAAGATGGCCGACCGTGTTGTGCGTGAAATGATGGGATTGTAAAGGAGGAAGAATTTTGGAAGTGAAAATCAATCGGGAGATCCGCAACTATACGGAATCCATGTTTTTCGGGCTGTCCATGCGGCAGTTCGTTTTTTCTGTCTTGGCGATCCTCGTCGCCGTGGGGCTGTACTTTTTGCTGAAGCCCCACTTCGGGACGGAAACCGTCAGTTGGATGTGTATTCTCGGTGCCGCACCCTTTGCGGCGCTGGGCTTTATCACTTACCACGGCATGACCGCCGAGCAATTTCTCTGGGCGTGGCTGCGCTCGGAGCTGTTAGAGCCGAAAGAGCTTTGCTTTGAAGCATCGAACCTCTACTATGAAGCGCTCAAAGGCAAATTGGAGGGAGGAAAAACATGATCAAGACGCTGAAAAACCTGCTGAAACAGGACAAGGAGCGGTACACCGTGCCCCGCAAGGTGCAGGATGTGATCCCCGTCCGCCGCATCTGGAAGGACGGCATTTTTCAGGTGGGCAGCCGCTTTTCCAAGACCTATCAGTTTACCGACATCAACTACCTTGTGGCAAGCCGTGAGGACAAGGAGCAGATGTTCCTTGCCTACTCGGAGCTGCTGAACAGTCTGGATTCCGGGGCAACAACGAAGATCACCATGTGGTCAAGGGAACGATAAAAGCGATAGACAAATCGGCGGTGGCCGCCGAGCGGATAAAGGATGCCTATGTCCGCACCAAGGACAAGGCAGAGCACAGCGTTTTTGCGGCAGAATCCTCTCCCGAAGAATATGCCGCCGACCGCACTTTGACCGGGACGGAAACGGCGGCGCACGAAGTTGCCCACGGGCTGGATAAGGCCGGCCGCAAGGGTGTAAAAACCACAAAGGAGAATATCTCCAAGGCAAAGGACTATTTTCAGCGGAGAAAGGCCGACTTACCGAAAAAGCAGGCACAGAACACCATCAAAACAAATAGTCACAGTAGAAAGGCATTTGCGAGTTCCACAAGGAAGGTGGCTGTCAAGTCTGTTGCCGCTGTTAAAGCCGTAATTGCTAAAGCAAAAGCTTTAGTCGCAGCTATCGCGGCCGGTGGATGGATCTCCGTCACCGTCATCATCGTAGTTTGCCTGATTGGGATGATTGCAGGCTCCTGCTTCGGTATCTTTTTCTCCGGTGAGGACAGCGGCTCGGGACAAACCATGCGGCAGGTTGTACAGGAAATCAATAATGACTATCAATCGCAGATCGATGCTGCGAGGGCAAACATTACCCACGACAAGCTTGAAATGTCCGGCTCTCGTGCCGTATGGCCGGAGGTGCTGGCGGTGTATGCGGTAAAAGCCACCACTGACCCCGACGATCCGCAGGAAGTCGCCACAGTAGACGATAGCAAGAAAGCCATCCTCAAGGATATTTTTTGGCAGATGAACGAAATATCTTCCCGCACCGAGAGGAAGCCAGAGAAGGTCTTAACCGAAACCGCTGACGATCATGGCAACATCATAGAGGCCACGAAAAAGGTTACTCGCACATATCTCTATATCACGGTCAGTCATAAGACCGCCGAGGAAATGGCAGACCGCTTCAACTTCAACGCCGGCCAACGGCAGCAGCTCTCAGAACTGCTTGCCAAAGAAAACCGCAGTATGTGGTCTGCTGTCCTCTACGGTATCTACTATGGTGACGATGCGATAGTTTCAGTGGCACTGTCTCAGGTCGGAAATGTAGGCGGTCTTCCCTACTGGTCTTGGTACGGCTTCGGAAGCCGTGTGGAATGGTGCGCCTGCTTTGTTTCTTGGTGCGCCAACGAGTGCGGCTATATTGACAGCGGCGTGATACCGAAATTCGCAGGCTGCGTCCACGGCGTACAATGGTTCAAAGACCGTGGGCAATGGCAGGACAACAGCTTTGAACCGTCAGCCGGTCAAATCATTTTCTTCGATTGGGATAATAAAGGCTCGTCCGGTCCGCAGGATGGGCTATCCGATCATGTCGGCATCGTGGAAAAATGCGAAAACGGCATTGTCTACACCATCGAGGGCAATTCCGGCGACAGCTGCCGACAGCGTCAATATCCCGTGGGATACTATGAGATCCTTGGATATGGTGTCCCAGCGTATTAAAAATCCAGCCGCCATGTTTGGCGGCTGGTACATATTTATCTTGTTTCTTTTTTAGCTGTCTCTCAATATGATATTTAACAGCATCACATCTGCTATTGAGCAGATGTGATGCTGAACGAATAATAAAGCAGAATGACAGGATGCTGCGTCACATTGATAAGTGCCGCCATAATGATTTCATTCGTATTGGCTTTTCACACAACTTTTACTGCAATTTGATTGGTTAGAAATCGAAAATTCAGCCTAACGAAATTTGAAAATCTGACTGACTAGAGTTGTGAAATTCAGCTGAATAGGATATAATAAACTAAGCTTATAGTCGAGGTGAGCGTTTATGGATATACCGAATTACAAACCCCGCGTGATTGATACAAAAGTTAAGGAATATCTGTCGGCGTTTGGTGCCGTTTGCATTGAGGGGCCTAAGTGGTGCGGAAAAACCTGGACTTCCTCCTATCACAGCAAAAGTGCGATATACATTGGCGACCCCGCCAACAACTTTCAGAACCGTCAGTTGGCCGAATTGTCTCCCGCTTTGGTTCTAGATGGTGAAACTCCGCGACTGATTGACGAATGGCAGGAAGTCCCCCCAATTTGGGATGCCGTAAGGTATAAGGTTGATCTAGTTGCGGAAAAAGGGCAATTCATTCTGACCGGTTCTGCTACTCCGAACCACAAAGGCATCTTGCACAGCGGTGCCGGCCGTATTGCTAAGCTACGGATGCGGCCTATGTCACTGTATGAGTCCGGTGATTCCAGCGGTAAGGTCTCTTTGGAAAAGCTGTGTCACGGCAAGCTGATGCCTGCCATGACTGGCGACGTAGACCTCAAAAAGCTGGTTGAGCTGATCCTTCGCGGCGGCTGGCCTGGAAGTCTCGGATTGCCGCTGGAACAGGCGATGCTGCTTCCTGTAGAATATCTGAATGCGGTAATTGATGACGATGTATACCGTATCGACGGCATCAAGCGGGATACGCAGAAAATGCGTCTGCTGCTGCGCTCATTGGCACGGAACGAAAGCACGACCGTCACGAATAAGACCCTGATGAAGGACATCAGTGCAGTAGACGCCGAAACTATTGATGGTAATACAGTGGCAGCATACTTGGACATTTTCAAGCGATTGTTTATTACGGACAATCAACCGCCATTCTCATCCAACATCCGTTCCTCCGTTCGTATTAAACAGGCTGAAAAGCGGCACTTCTCCGACCCTTCACTGGCCTGTGCTTTACTAAAAGCCACCCCTGCCGGACTAATGGGCGATTTGGAGACGCTCGGCTTCTTGTTTGAAGCTCTCTGTGAACGAGATCTTCGTGTTTATGCGGAGTCTTTCGGTGCGAATCTATACCACTATCAAGACTACAAAAACCAAGAGATCGATGCTGTCCTTGAACTGCCAAATGGTCAATGGTGTGCTTTTGAAATCAAACTGGGCGCCAACCAAATCGACGCTGCTGCAGCTAACTTGCTGGAAATCAAAAAGCAGATTTCAGAAGATCCCAAGGGGAAGCCTCCTGCGGTTCTCGGCGTGCTGTGCGGTATGTCAAATGCAGCCTATCAGCGGCCGGATGGAGTGTTTGTGGTGCCTATTACTGCGCTTAAATCTTAATGCTAACTTGGCAAAACTTATAGCTTTCTTTTTGTGTTTGGCGACCTATTTGATTTAACTCTCAACAATGCTTTTACCATGGTACAGCTATCGGATAGCAGTAAGCTCAAAAATCTTCACCATGGCGATATTCTCGTAAAATTTAGAGTCCCCCTCATAGCCAATAGCTATGAAATTCCGTATATTGAAAAAGAAATTTACCTAAGCTGCTTTTCTGAAGAATGCTATCTGCAATCCGGCAATATTGTTATTGCTTATACCGCAGAAGATGAAACCGTTGTACAGGCACTTTAAGTTATAAATGTAGAGTGCCCTGCTTTGTAGACTAGAAATGTGCTTTAACGAAAAATCCCCAGTTTATTGCCTGAATACAGCATGTCTCCACGATGAGCCTTTGCCCTTTATCGTTGGTACAAAGGTTTCTTCTGTCAGCAAAGAAAGCATCACACAGACAAAACTAGTTATACCGAAATATGAGGAGCACCAAGCAGTCTCCGCCATTCTGTCTGATTTGGATGGTGAAATTACAGCATTGAAAAAACTCACAAAATGCCGTCAAGTCAAGCAGAGCATAATGCAGCAGTTTCTGACCAGTAAAATTAGGTTGATATAAAGGATGGTACGCTTTATGGCTAAAAGCAAAATAATCAAGGAACTCGCAAATAATCAGATTTCTATGGAAGTGGCCTTGCAGCGACTTATGATTATAGCTTCTGACTTGGAAAACGAAGATCTGTCAGCATGGGCCGAAGCAGAGTTACACGGCTATTCCCGAAGCGATACATTGCCAAAGTATAGGAACATACAGTCTATTCATTTTGTTTACTCCGGAATAAACGGTAGCTTCAAAGTTACGAATTGTCCGTTTACCTTTACAAATGTTTTGGAGGAAAAGCTCCCTGATATTTATAACATTCCCATTATGGATAGCATCTCTTCTTTGCAAGACTTTGTAGACAATCCGGATAAGCAATCTTATATAAGAGACTTTTCTATACTGAGTGGGTATGTCTTGGATAAAACGGGTATTCAATGCACAAGCATTTATCAGACGGTGCCATTGAATTTCTTGCAGAAAATTTTGAGTCAAATCAAAACCACACTTATGCATGTATTCCTTAAGTTGGATAAGGAGTATGGTTGCTTGGACAATTTAGATGTAGATACAGCCGAAAAAGCTCCCGAAGAAATTGAAGAAATAAATAAAATTGTAAACAATTATATTTTTACCGATAATAGCATTAATGTGGGTGATAAAAACAAGCTCAGGGATTCTAGAATTTTGGTTGGAGGTGGGGAGCATGGCTGATATTTCATATAAGTACCTAGATAATGAACACCGAATCGACTCTTATGACAATGTGGTCTCTACATACGACTGGATGAGAAACGCTTTAATGTTTGTTTTTGAATCTCAAAACAATCTTACACTAGATTGCATTATTGCATTTGATTCAGACAGTATGTCATATGAGTGCAAATCAATTGATGAATTTAAGAAGTATGCTTTCGGGAAAACCATCCGTGTAAAATACATGAATGTTTATGTTTCCGAAAATTGGGTTCAAGCGATCATAAGCATTTATGTAAGTCACTCCTCTAAATCAGAACATCAGGAATTCATAC
>ERZ779821.24-NODE-24-length-63685-cov-4.63193_pt1 | contig 63685 bp, 51 predicted proteins | sample MGYA00511884_ERZ779821 | MGnify/ENA primary metagenome ERZ779821 (study PRJEB29588, sample SAMEA2152664) | human gut metagenome | biome: human gut; feature: human-associated habitat; material: faeces | place: Denmark | collected 2008/2010 ... | reverse complement strand
GCTTAGCTCCCGGCTTTGTGTCCATAATATACCACATCTCCGTCTTGCCGAACGAGTCGTGATATTTACGTGCCATCTCGTCGTTGGGATGCACCTGTATCGACAGGTCCTTCGCAGCGTCGATAAACTTTATCAGCAGCGGAAACGTCTCGCCATACATGTCATAAACAGTACGTCCTATCAGTTCTTCCTTATATTCCGTCACAAGTTCGTTAAGCTTGCGTCCCTGCAGCGAACCGTTGCCCACTACCGACTCCTTGCCCGGTACGGCACTTATCTCCCAGCTCTCGCCTATAGGGGCAGTGTCGCCGTCGTTTATGCCTTTCAGGGCTTTCAGCAGATTGCCGCCCCAGACCTTTGAATACAAGTTGCTTTCGAATAATAATGGATAAAGCATGGTTTAGTCGTTTGTTGCAGTTTATAAGAATATTGTTAAATGAGAGCAATGTCACCAACAATTCAAAAAATAGTAAAAGCTCCTTTTGGTGAAAACAATAATAAATATTTTATTATCTTTGCACCAATGAAATCGTTTTTTCGTATAGTGTTATCTTATCTTTCGGCTATAGTGCTTGTTCCTATAGCCATAATAGCGAAGCTGTTCAGGAAATAAGAATTCTTATTTCTCAAATGGATTTTTGTATATGCCAAGCAACTGCTTAGTGAAGTAATAGAAGAACTGCATGTCGTCAACAAAATAACGCTTAAACAGGCGCTTTGGTTCTTTTATCACACGATACAGCCACTCCATTCCGCATTTCTGCCATATCATAGGCGCACGTTTCAGCGTACCAGCCTCGAAGTCTATCGTTGCGCCAAGAGCCATAAACACATCTACGTTTGGCATCCTGTCACGATATTTCATTATCCATTTCTCCTGTTTGGGCGCACCTACACCTACAAGAACAACGTTTGCGCCGCTTTCATTTACAATCTTTATCAGTTCCTCACATTCTGCCTCTTTCTTCTCAAATCCATACGAAGGCGAATGTGCGCCGACAACAATCTCACGGCCCACTTTTTCGTTGATGTTTCTTTTAGCTTTCTCTGCTATACCTTCTGCTGCACCCAGCAAGAATATCTTGCAGTCAGTGTCATCCTTATGATACATATAATATGCAGTAAAGAAGCTGCTTCCGGGAATAGCCTCCGGCAACGGATCTTTCAGCAGTTTAGACATCAGGTATAATATTTTGCTGTCGCATACCACCCATTCTGCCTTTTGATAAACATCATAAAAGTCTTTATCTTTCTGAAGTTTTACCAGATGGTCTACGTTAGGAGTTATCAATACGCCTTTTTTCAAGTTCTTCAATAGTTCTTTTTGAGTTATAACTTGAATTTTTGTATTCAAAAAGTTTATTGTCTTCATTTTAGTAATGTTTCGTAAATATTGTTCAAGTCGCTAAAGACTTTTTCCGGGAAAAAGTCCTTAACTATTTTATATCCGTTTTCACCCTGCGTTTTTATCTCGTCTTTGTTCTCAATATAATATTTTATGGCATCAGCTATTTCCTCTTGATTTCCGGGTTCTACCAATATACCATTTCTTTTATTCTCAACAACTTCAGGAATACCGCCTACGGGAGTTGATATTACAGGATGACTATAGCTCATGGCTTCCAATATCGCAATAGGCAGGCCTTCGTTATATGAGGGAAGGATATATACATCTTCCCAATTTAGGCATTCTTTTTTATGCTCACCGGCAATCCAGCCTTCATAACTTACAAAGCCTTCTAATCCATTATCTTTGATAAACTTATTTATGTCTCCGTCAACTTCATTTCCGCCCATTCTTAATAAGAGTTTATCCTTAAAAAACTCTTTTTCTTTACAAATGGCTTTTAGTAAATCGAATGCCCCTTTCCTTTTGCTTATTTCTCCCATATACAGCAAATGCAGTTTATCATCAATTCGCTTTATTGGTTTTAGTTCAGGAGGAGAAACGATATTATTTAATACGCATATTTTATTTTGATCAATACCGATAGAAATAAAATAGTGTTTCCACGATTCAGATAAAACAATCAGTTTATCACATTTATTGATTGTTTCTGTTATGTCGGCTTTATTAGTCGTATTATTGTAGAACTCTACGAAATCTGCTGCATGTTCATGCAATATTACTTTCTTGCCTAGCTTTTTTGCCAAATTAATAAAAATCTTACATCTGTAAAATGAGGCATTTGCAGCTCCATGAATATGTACAATCTTTATATTTTTATCAAATTTGCATTTAAGCCATGTACGTATAACGGCCTGTAATGCATACCATGATTTTACTAATTTATTTCCTAATTTCCATGTTGGTATAAACTGCATTCCTTCTATATACTTTTTATATGAAACTAATACTGCAGTCATACCTCCTTTGGTTTTCATGGACACACCAAGGAAGAGAATTTTTTTGCTGTCAACAAATATATTCATATATGAAAATGTTTTGTATTTCCTAATAATAAAAAATCTAATGTTTTATTTCTTTGAATTAAAATACCTATTTCTGTACATATAATCATTATTAAAAATGAGAGTATTGGAAAAACTATATAGATATCAAAATTTAAATTTGAAAATACACCACCTAATTTGTCGATTTTTATTATTGGAAGTATGGTTTCTAGAAAAATAGATTGCAATATATATATGTCTAAAGTATGCCTACCCATTTTTGTTAAATAGCTGTTTTCTAAATATTGTTTAATACTATTTATTTTAGAAAGTCCATACATTAATCCTACTAAGAATATACTCGAAGAAATACCTATTAAAATTTTTCCTAAATAAATTATAATTGATGGAGATATCTGATGTGTCTTTATAAGATCAATTAAATTTATACCTTTGAGAGGCAAATCACCTGTAGTAATCGTTAGAATCGCAATATATATAATAGCAGACATCACGCTTAAAAGTTTATAGTGTGTCATAAATCTATTGAAATAAATACGTAATAACAATCCACATAAGAAGCTAAAATACATAATAGGAATTTGGTGAGTTGTTGTTATATGAGCTATAAGTAATGTAAGTATAATATATAACGGCAAGCTATTTGTAAGACGGATTCCTATATAGGATATAATATAACATACAAATAGACTTTTTAAAAACCAAAAATGTTGAAAAAACACAAAAAATGGGCTATATGATAATGATGTATTAATTAAAGTATTCATCATATATATAATTAAATATAATATGATACTCCATGTAACACATGGTAGAATTAGTTGAATACTTTTTTTCTTTAAAAAAGCAATGAAATCTAATTTCATTGAAGAAGCACTAAAATAGCCTGAAATAAACATGAATAATGGTAAATGGAAAGTATATATTATTTTATGCATAGAATTACCCCATACATCCCCAGTTTGTAAATGCTGAATTGTATGTCCCCACAAGACCATAAACATAGCAAACATTTTTAAAAAGTCAAAGAATGCTAATCTTTGACTTTTTGTATTTTCAAGTTTTATCATAATTTTAATTATGTGTACCAATAATTTTTTATTACTTTTTCAATATCATCAAAGCTTAAATATTTTTCAGAAAGTCTTTTCCTGTCTTTCTTTTGCAACCATACTCCAAATGCGAAATCATTATTTAAGCATGATCCTATCTTTTTATTAAAGTCATTAACATCTTCACATTCAGATATATCTATTTGCGGAAAAACATGTTTGTCTGTAATAAAATGATTTTTCAGATGTAAATAATGTTCCGTGAATATTGCATAAGTATAGTACTCTGAAAATCTGTATGTATTACATAAATGCCTCTTCCACCCTCCAATATACCCATTGCCGATTGTCTTTAATAGTGCTTCTATATTTTCTCTGACAAAAGCTACAGGAGTATTCATATAATTCCATTTATTAATATCATCAATTTTTCCTGTATACTTTAACAAATTATATGCAGCGTTACAATAGTCATCGTGGCTTGGCTCATTTATATTGAGAACTCTATACATCAACCATTTTCCTTCTTTATATAATTCGTCAATCCTAAACGGTTTCATCAAAACTGTTTCTGAATCAATATTCAATGTTACATCAAATTCTTTTCCAATTACTTCAAAAACACCCAGTTTACATATTTGCTGTATTATCCATTCACGTACAGGAATTGTAAATGGGCTAACATGAAAATGATGCCCCATAATTTTCCAAGGTAACCTGATTAAATACTTTGGTAATATTACAGATTTCTTGTATACTTTATGTCTGCCATAATTTAAATCCGCAAACATATCTGCATCTTCATCATTTACAAATATAAAGTGTGAAATTTCAGAAGCAAATCTATCTATACTTTCACAAAGCAATTTACATTCCCTATAATCATTTTTATATGATTGTGTAACTATCGCTATTTTCTTATCCATTTTATATTCTTTTCCTAATTAATTTTGCAGGATTTCCTCCAACAATACTATATTCATCGAAGTCTTTTGTTAATACAGCACATGCGCCAACAATAGTACCACGTTTAACATGTCTTCCTGGAGTTAAAAATGAACGCATACCTATCCAACAATCATCTTCTATTATAGTCTGTTTATCAGGATAACTACCTTGAAGTTTTATTGGTATATCAATTCTATCAAAACAATGATTCCCATGTAATATATGAGTTTGGCGACTAACCATAACATAATTACCTATTATTGTATCATTAGGAATATCGGTATTTGCCCCAAGGGTACTGTGATCCCCAATAATAAGTCCTTTTCCATTTCCGAAATGTGCTTTTCTATTGATTGTATCAATCTTTCCGCATTTTTTTGCTATCTGTTTTACACAAATGATTCTAATTTTATTACAAATCTCTCCAATAATAGGTAAATAAGAATCTGGTAAATACTGCGCAAAACCATAATACAAAACCAAAAAAATAATTCTCTTCATATTTGTAAAAACTTTTTGAATAAGCACTGATATAATTTTGCTACTCGAGTATAGCATCTAATCAATTTGGAATTATCAATATATAAAACAATTCGATTTGAGAGTTTTACATATTTATATAATTCCTTATTTAAAAGAATCTTCCTTTTATACAATATTGCATAACAATCAAGTAAATTTTTACCATTAGTAAAACAATTTATCATACTATTAGCTATGAATTTTAACTCTGCAATATCTATTCTTTTTATATATTTTCGTTTCTTATCAAAAAAAACTCTTAAATTATCACAACACTGTATAAACTGAATAATATTTTTTTCAGAGATTGATGCTGTATATGATCCTCCATTATAACAATCATAGTGATACAATGGTAAATTTACAAAATCAATTACTTTTGCATAATAAAGTAATTTGGGAATCGTTACATAATCCTCTCCCATATTTATTCCATTGGGGACAGTAATATTATTATTATCATATAAGCTTTTTCTTATTAATCTACCCCAAATCATCATTGTTGCATCACGCGATAGAATGTTTAAAATCAAACTTTGGATATTATATTCCATCAATGGCAAAATATTATTTACTTTATTTTGTCTATATAATATATATCCACACGTTACTATGTCAGAATTATTCTCATTTTGTTTTTTTACAAGTCTTTCAACAATATCTTTCTCAACATAATCATCAGAATCAACATGCATAATAAACATACCTGTTGCATTTGTTATTGCTGTATTTCTAGCAGCTCCTAACCCTTTGTTTCTTTCATGATTTATTATTCTAACACAATTCTTTCTTACTGGATACTTTTCTATAATAGATTTTAAAACATCTATAGAGTTGTCTTGTGTGCAATCATTGACAAATATGTACTCTATATTTTTATATGTCTGTTCAAACAAGCTAATTGCACACCGTTCTATATATTTTTCCACGCCATAAATAGGGACACATATAGAAACAAAATATTGAGTATCGTCCATATTAAATTATTTATTAGTATTTTTATATGCATTCATTTACTTAAGATACCGCAGTATTTAAAAAGTTTTTTGATGCCTCAATAAAGTTTCTTATTTTTCTTTCAACATTCTCTGTATAAGGATTTGCCGTCGTTATATTAGGATTTTCACTATTACTATATACAAAATTACTTGTTAAACCAATTTCCTCTAATATATCTTTTATACGACTATCTCCTGTATATGGTGAAATAGAAATAAATGGTTTACGATATATCAAAGAAAACATCGTTCCATGAAAAGAACTTGTTACTACATAAGAAGCATGTTCAAACAACCATAAGAAATCAGAAGGTCCTATACCTTTTATAAATTTGTATTTTCCTTTGTATCTAAACCTGTGGTCTCCTATAACAATAATTGGCAATCTAGTTTGATTTTCTATCTTTTTTAGTATATTTTCTAATGCAGGATAAGGATTAAACGCATACATCAGCATATATACTAATATATAATTACCTCCAATATTTATTCTTGATTCAGATGATATTTCTTTATAGTCATCTTTTGACAACAGCATTGTAGGATCACATGTATTGCGTACCAATATATCTTTTGAAATATGCAAATCATTGATTATATCAACTGCACTTTTCTCACGTACGCCAATATATTTATAATTATATAATCTTTCTCTAATAGAATCTTTATATTTATCATCTAATGAGTCGTTTGCAAAACAAGCAGAAAAAGCGATCTTGGGCTTATTTTTAGGAGCGAAGCACAAATAAAAATTAGGATCGTTTTTAACAGTTCTTGTATTCCAAACTTGATCGCTACCAGTAACATAAATATCATACAATGGAGGGTTATTATTTAACGATTGTATGTTTGGATATTTATTTTCAGATAAATTAAAATATTTATTCTGAAATTCTTTAAATCTTTTATTAGTTCTATATTTTTTTTCAAATATATAATCGAGAAATATACGGGCCCATCCTCTGATTCTTTTTATTATTGTTTTTTTATTTTTATGAAAAGCATTTGGAAATACATAATCAATTATTTCAACATGGTAATTTGTATTTTTTTGTAAATATCGTTGTAATGCAAATGCTTGTAAAGCTGTTCCAAAATTAGTAAGTCTGTGGATTGTTATTATTCCGATACGCATAATTAAGATACTTAAATTTATATGATTTATATATAACAATTATTACAGGCATAAAATAAACTGCACTAATTACTCCTGTAGCTGTTTCCATTACAAATAAGCCGAGCAATAATCCTCCTATAATTCTTACAGGTATATAGACTATGCAATGTTTGAAAATGGATAAATAAAAGATTATGTATGCAATTGCTCCAATAATACCACGCTCCGGAAGTATTTGCATCCATGAACTTTCAGCTCCTAAAATATCACTATTACTACCAATTTGTCTCAAAACATCAATACTTCCTGGACCATTTCCAAAAATAGGATTCATCTCAAACATTCTTAACGCTACCGCAAATTGTATTTCTCTACCTGCAACAGTGCTTCCGCCACCCTCAATAGCTACGTCTTCATCAAACAGAGATGTAAAGTTCAGTATATATTCTGGGAAGAAATAGAAAAAAACAAATATTCCGATTAATAATGGGAGAATTACTTTTATGTTCAGTATCTGTTTAATACCAAATAATCCGAATACCAAGAATAGAATTCCTACATAAGCAGTTTTAGAATTTGCAAGAAAAACACCTATGAAACTTAATATTATTGATATCTGCAATAATTTTTTCTTTATATTCAAATCTTTGAAAAAATTATTTTTATATAGTAACATGAGTAAAAAGAAGAAAAATGCACATGCACATCCAAATTCTATAGGTATACCGAAAAATGAGTATGCTCTTACCATACCAAAACGCATTGCCATTGTACCACGAATAGAAGGTGGAATATACCACATTCTTCCCATTGTTGACTCATCGTGAGGTGAATTATTATATACATAATTCAATATAGGGTTGTCTTTGAATATTGATTCAAAAATGGCTAATCCTACAATCAAAAATACGACAACAATACTTGCTTTTACGAACAAACGTATATCTTCTTTTGTTGTGATTAATTTTTGAAAGATATACATTAGACCAAAAGTCATCAAAAAAAATTTAATTACAGCATTTATTCCACCTGATATAGGAGCTATCGAAACGATAAACGATAAAAGATATGAAATAGAATAAGCTATTACTGCTGTACCTAAAATGAAACGATCATTATGACATATTTTGGACTTGTTTTTATATTTAAAAAAATATATACAAAATAGAATTAAAGCTACACCTAAATTTAAAGACATGGCAGGTGAACTATATTTTAGTGCAACCTGTGCATTAAACAACATCTGAAAAGGCATCCAAATTATAAATGTCTTTTTAAAATCTCTCAAGGCACATATTGTTACAAACAATAAAATAATCCAAGCTAAAAGCATAGTATAATTATTTGGTAAATATAATTTTTAAAATCCCAATCATTGATGAACGAGGATGTTTTAACAAACTATTAAAATTACGTGTTAATGCGATTTTGTTCAGAACTTTTTTAAATGACATAATATCATTTTGTTTACATTGCAACTTACTCAATATGACTTCCCTTTGTTTGTTCTTGTGAGCATTTTCCTTCATCTGCCCTTCAGCTACAACTTCAAACTTATGAGTTACTAATTGCGTATCACATTGTTTTAATACATCGTTACCTCTTTCTGTAAAAGCAATAGCACAACTAACACCTTTATCTTCTTTAGAATAAGTCTTTCCCCACAAGTCTCCTATTCGTATGTCTGCAGCAGATTTATCATATTTATATTTACATTTATCATAACAGGCCTTACCTAAACATACATCACTTAGGAATAATCGATAGAACATATCACCTTGTGATAATCGTGAATTAAAAAAATCATTTTTCCCTTTCATTAATAAATTATATGAGTCATGCCAGTTCACTGATTCAATCTCTTTCATATCATCAGTTGACATTGTTAATGGATCTTTCCAACCGATAAACTTATTACGCCATGAAATGTACGTAAGTTTACCCACTTTTGCTTCAGCCCATTTCACATATTTATCCCATATTAGCATAGACGGTACTCCATGACAGAAAAAATCCAGCAACACAAAATTATCTTCTTTTTTAAATTTGCGTATATATCTTCTAAAAGAGTCTATTTGGCATGGCGTTCCTGTTACAAGATATTTTTCTTTTCTATTTATTGCTTTAAATCCATTTACAGTATAACTTTGTATATACTTACTACCAATAGAATGTATAAGTTCTGTATCATTGGTGGCTATATAATGCTCCGCACGATTTGTTTCAACATTGTATCTGACACCACAAACTTTATATCCCTGATTTATTAAGTAACGTCCTATTTCAAAACCGACACCACCAGAAGAACATTTGCGTCTCACAGCCGGCTCTTTACTCCATGCTGCGTAACTCTTTAAAGGTGAATTATTAACGCTTAATTCATCATGACTGTAGGCACAAACATCCACACATAAACCACAGTTTGTACACTTTGATGCATCGGTTATATTTGGTTCATAAAAACCATCACTATTTAAACTGATTTCTATAATTTTTTGACTGCAAACAACTGCACAGACTCCGCAGCCATAACAGTCATGTATATTAGATATATTCATTTTCTTATCTTGTTTATTATTTCTAATACTTTATTTTTACAAAATAGTTTTTCGTTTCTACTTAATCCTAATAAATAGCTAATAGTCATTGTTGACATGAATGATATAATACATATAGCAATGAATGTTAACCATGAATTTCCTTTTATTAATAGGAATGCAATTATTGGAATAATTAATGAAAGAATAGAAATTATGAAAACACGTAGAGTTACTGTCTTGATGAACATTGTAATTGGTAAACCTATTGTTTTGTTCAGAAGTATTAGTCTTGCAAAATGGCATGCAATAGAAATAAAAATTCCTACAAACATTGCAGAATAAGGTGGATACCCAATCTTTAAAAACAAATATGCAATTGGTAATGTTAACAATGATATTCCTCCTACCATTATTTGATAATCTCTCACTTTCCCAGAAGCGTGCATTGATGTAATTAATGTGCCAGATAATGAATCTATCAATGCTGTTATCAATACGAGTCTCAGAAATATTACCGTATATTCAGGCACATTTCTTAGCCAAATTTCAAGAATAAAAGGCGCTTCCAATACTATTGGTAGAGACATAGTTAATAAAAGAAGATATGACAATTTACTTCCTCTAAAAACTAATTTAAACATATCATGTTTTTCATTGGATGCATAAGATTTAACAATCTGTGGATTCATGGCCAACTGAAAATTATTAACAAAACCGTTCATGGCATTTGAAACTTGATATGCTATACCTCTAGCTGCATTAACTGCTGCACCAAAAAAAATATTTAAAAGTACATTGATACCTTGCTCTTTCGCCACGCCAGCTAATGAACCAATAAGATTCCAACTTACAAAAGACATTACATTTTTGCCATACTCTTTATTCCACTTCCAGTCGAAGACACAATCAGGAAAATTTCGTTTAGCATAAATTCCATATATGATTCTGATTGTAACAGCAATAAGTGCAAGTAATATAGCATAAAGAATTAATTTGTCAATAGGAGAAATAATAATTAAATAAACTATTAACAACTTTAATGTTACTTCTACAATGCTGACATAAGCAAATGCTTTCATCTTTTCATAAGCTATAATTGCAGCATTGTAAGGAACACTCACCACATTAATTATAAACGTTAATAAAGAAAACTGAAACACCCAGTTTGCTGCAACATAACGGTTTGCAGGAAAATTCATGTGGGTGTTTAAAAACCATGTTCCTAATGTTTCCGCCAAAATTAAAATTATTCCACCTAATATCAGATGAATCATCACAGCTGTTGAGAACATTGATCTTACATTACCTTTTTCTTTCTTACCTATTTCAAAAGATAAAAATCTTTGCGTAGCTGTCGTCATCGCACCGCTAATTACGGTGAACATTGTAACAAATCCTCCAACAACATTGTATATACCAAAATCAACTTCACCGAGTGCTGATAATACGACACGTGATGTGTAAAGAGTGATTGCCATTGTAAGTAGCATTCTAAAATACAACAATAATGTATTTTTTGCTATTCTTTTGTTATTTTGTGTAGTATCAGTCATTATTTAGTATAAAATAGGCGCAAAGTACAATCGGGCTTGCGCAATTATTAATTAAAAATTAAAAGTTAAACGTTTTAGCGGAAATGAATTGTTACAAGTTAAAAATTAAATACCATTGCATTTTTTGAATTATAATGCTGTTGATTGTACCTATTGAATGTTGTATCATAGAGCTTTGAATCTATTTTTTGCTATTATTATTTCTTTCATAACGTGTTGATTTGCGAGTTAAAACTCAGTGAGTTTTGAGGAGAAAAACAATGATTTTCTATGTAGAAATGATTGCTTTTCGGGAGTTATGAAGTTAAGCCATGTGCTTTGTGGTCTCTTATCATAACTTCGTTTTTACTTCTGTTGCTAGTAAATTATCTTTACATGTAGGCTGCATAATCACCTTGTGGTAAGGTTGTATATATTTTGTTCGTTATACAACATTTATTGTTCTATATCAGAAAATCTTTTTTCGGTTTTGAAAAAGATTTTGAAAATAAATATTTACATTTTATTTTTCGGTTTTATTTTTTTATTTCAAAAAAGATTTGGACTTTTTCGCGTTTTTTGCTACAGGTAGTGATTAAAGCCTGCAGTGCTCTGTCAAAGGACAACCGCACAGATGCAAGTCGCTGTATATATGCATGTTACGTTTGTTTCTTATGCCATTTTCTGCCTTCCAGAGCACTGTAAGAGTGATAGGGTGGTAAGCTGTTTTCAAAACTTTATATATATATGCAATAAAATAAATTATCGGCATGTATATATATTCATTTTATTTTTTTTGCGCGTATATAATATAAAAAGTTTATAAATAGGTGGTAACCCTGTCACTGCGTGAATTAAAAAGCCCCACCAAACCTCCCCCGTGGGGAGGCTTTTGCTTCTCGGTAGTTTGAGTAGTATTTTCTAAGTGAAGAGCAGGCGCAAAAGCGCAACTAAAAATGAAAAATTAAAAGTGAAAAACGCCTGACGGAAGTGAAGAGTTAAGAGTGAAGAGTGAAAAATCCAATCGCTTTGTTAGATCTTTTCGCAAGCACTATGTTTGCTATTGACTCTAACTCCTATAACTACTTTAACTTCTTTAACTCCTATCCGGATTCTGCATCTGTCCTTCTTTTTTACCTCTATTCTTAATAGTTTATCTTTACATATTGAGGGCATAATCACCTTACTGTAACCTTATCACGTTTTTGCGCATTTTAGTCGATTTTCAACATATAATGAATGTTAATTTTTTGTCATCCAAAATTTGGATATTAACATTGTTAACGTTTTTTTACTCGCTTTTTTAGGCATGTTTTCGCATAAAAGTGACAACCTTGCCTATAAGGTTGCAGTGGTATACGCCTCATCATCACGCATTATCTTATATCATTTATTATCAACGACTTACACCAGATAATGGTTCCGAAATTACGACAAAACAGGCATTAGGGTGTGATAGGGTGGTAAGTAGGTTTCGTAACTTTTATATAATATTTGTTTTTTGTCTCATCCAAAATGGATATTAACACTTATATTCCTCGGGCGCGCGCGTAAGGAGTTTATAGAGCAGGTTACTAGCCTATAACAGGGTGAATTAAAAATGAAAAACGCCTGACGGAAGTGAAGAGTGAAAAGTGAAGAGTGAAAAATCCATGTGCTTTGTTGGTTCTTTTCGCCTGGGCTGCTATTCTCTTTTTTCCTCTTCCGTCTTGAAGTTGCCGCGCCAGGCGATTGAGCCTTTAGTGATGAGGCGCTCCATAGGGAGACACTCGTAATAGACGAAACTTCTGAGGAAGGCCAGTATGCTGTTGTCGTTAGACTTTCTGGTGCCGGTGGTGAGGTCGATGGTGTATGACTCGGTAAGATGGCCGTGATCCCATACTTCATAGTCGGTGCGGCACTCCGGTGTATGCGAAAGATCCATGGTCCATGTGCCGTCGGGACGGCCTTCGGCATCACAGCGGCCGGTGAAGATCTCGCCGGAGAAATGACCGTTTATGGCACCACAGGGATGACCGTCGCTCATTTCCACTAAGAGAAGATTGTCAACGGCATTTCTGCCGTTCTTGCCGGATGACTTATACTTATAGATGCCATTGTGACGGCCCTCGAAATAGTCGACGTAGAGCAGCTTGTTGGAACCATGGCGCTTATGATGGAACTTCCAGCGGCCATGCTTGCTGCTGTGCAGATAGGTGCCGCTGACATAGTCGGTCGTCTTGCCGTGAGGGTGGTAATAATATTTGCCCAGATAATAGAAGCTGCCCTCATAGACGCGGCCGTCGGCATGCTCGTCGTAGTAATAATAGGCCTTTCCGTCGAGATAGCGGCCGGCATAGTGCTTGCAGCCGTTACGTATTTTGTGGATAAAGGGAAATTTAAGTAGTTCCTTAAACTGCCTGGACAGTGTGTCAAACATATTTTTTCTTTTTGTTTTATTTGTGCCCTCCCGGCTGTGGAGGGCATTAAACATCTACTATGGCGTCAGCCGCAACGGGTCAGCAGAAAATAGTCAGTAAGAATGAATTAACCGATGTCGATGATTGATATTAAGAGTTAGTCGGTTTAATGTTATATGATGTATTTGTTTTTCTGTACTGCTGACATGTTATTACGCCAGATTTATCATTCTTGCAATATTGTGATTTGTATATTGTTGAAGGCAAGGCCTTAGCATCAGGACTAACTTTCTTAATTTTTAATTGCTCAAGCCTGCTTTTCGTTATTCACTTAGAAAAATCGAAACATAAGCCTCCCCACGGGGGAGGTTTGGTGGGGCTCTTTATTTGCACCTCAGTCTCTTGTGAGTTGTGTGATGAGCTGTGTGAAGTAGTTGCGCCACTCGTTGAGCTTTTCTTGTTCTGCCTGCTGTTGTGGCGACTTGATGAGGCGATAGTTTTCTATCCTGCGCTTGTAGCCGTCTACTATTATCGAGTTGGCGGCCAACAGCTGGATGCAGGTAAGGCTGTCGCCAGACTTCAGGTTGTTGTCTTAGACTGCTTTAATGAATCCGTGACGTACATGCAGCTCTGTTTCTAGTGTCCTGCAGCTGCGGCAGGTTGACTTAACTAATTTGTCGATAACCACTGTGGTTAACAGACGTGCCTTCTTTTCGGCTGATTCTAAATTTTTCATTGTTGTATAATTGAATTTACACAATATCATTTTTGGTGCCGGCGGATTATCATCGGTAGTTATAGTAGTTAAAGAAGTTATAGTAGTTAAAGTCATATGCTTCGTGGATTCTTATCATAACTTTTTGTGACGGGGATTATCATCTGTAGTTATAGTAGTTAAAGAAGTTATAGTAGTTAAAGTCATATGCTTTGTTGATTTTTATCATAACTTCATAATCACTACGTTTGGTAATGTGCCGGCGGATCTGCGCTTTTATCGGTAGTTATAGTAGTTAAAGAAGTTATAGTAGTTAAAGTCATATGCTTTGTTGATTCTTTTCGCAAGCACTATGTTTACATATGACTCTAACTCCTAGCTCACCTTAGTGAGCGATAACTACTTTAACTCCTTTAACTCCTAATCTTTCGTACCGGCGGATCTGCGCTCCGCCGGAATTGAATATAAAGATTTGCAATCTGATTACTTCCTATGTGGCATTACATCATAACTTTATACCAAACATTAGCAAACGTAGGTAGTGATTGCGAGTAATTTCTTTAGCCTTTAATTTTTACTTTTTATTTTTTTATTGCCATCTGTTCACTGTTAATTTTTCACTTATATAGCGTTGCGTTAGCAACTTTTTTGTCCCGTTGGGGACAAAATGGTGAAATATGTTCAGAGTGGCTATATCTTTGCACAGTCTGTAGCTAATGGAGTGGGGTGTTATCCTGCCGATGAAGCTTTGGGCGATGTGTGTCCGGTGTATTTTTTACCTGACTGATATTGCCCGCCTTTACGGTTAAGTTCTGAAATTAATTGGAGATATGATGATATATGTGGTGTTTATTATGACGATTCTGTTACTCTATCGGATCGAGCAGGTCGCGCGATATATTGACCTTGGCGCTGCCGAGGATGCCGATGTCGATGACGAGGCTGGTGCTGTTGTCGGGACACTGAAGGACATAGCCTTCGAGGCCCATGAGCTTGCCTCCGTTGACGCGTACTTTCTCGCCACGGCGCAACGGGCGCGGGTCGATGGTTACGTCGCTATCGGCATCGCTGACCATGCGCATAAGGCTGCGCATCTGCTGGTCGGGGATGACGGCAACGGGGCGGTGGCCGTTTTCGGGACTGCCGGCTATGTTGACCATGAAGCGCTTGATGTATGGCAGGAACACTATCTCCTTGCGGCGCATGAGGTCGGTGCAGCGGATGAAGACGAGGGTGGGGAAGATGATGCGCTCTACGAGCTTGCGGCGGCCGTTGCGCCATGTGCGCATCTCCTTCTGCGCTGCCACATAGACCTCATAGTCTTTTTCGCTGTCAGGCTGCGACGCAATGCGTGCCAGAAGCCTCTCGCAACAAAGTTTTTCGGAGTTGTTGTTTACGACGGCTATATACCAATGTTTGCCGTTTTTGGCTGCTTTTGGCACGCCTACGGCGCCGTCGGTAGGTGTTACCGTCGGACTTTTAACATGCATCGGTGTATTACTATCCATAATAGTCTCGTCTGCTTAGCTCAACAAATTGATGACTCACTCTTACGAAGAGTACATCTAACGTTGCAAATTTACGAATTTATTTTTTATTACCAATATTTTGCCGATAAAAATAGTGTTTATTCATGTTTACAAAATTGTTACAATATGAACTTCTGTGAACCAAATTTATGTCATATTGATTCTTATTCTCTGATTATCAAATATTTAGCAACGTTAGATGTACTCTTCGTAAGAGTAAGTCGTTTTGAACATACAGCCCTAAATATTTATTCAGATACCATTGAGGATGTCGCGGTTGGCATCGTCTATTTTCCCGGTCTTGATGGATGCGAGATATATCTGCGTGGTGTTCTCGGAGTCGTGGCCCATTGCCTGACTGATGATGCCTATGGAGATGTCTTTTTCCTTGGCAGCCGTGGCCCACGAATGGCGCGCAACATACATGGTGAGCGGAATGGGGATGCCTGCCATGACGCCTATCTTCTTGAGGTTGCGGTTGACGCGGAGCATGGCGTTGAGATACTGGCTGCGCTCGGTGCCGTCTTCACGGACGATGACGGGAAGGAGATATTGTGTGGAAGAAGGGCCGTAGGCGTCGACGATGGCCTGCATGGGGCGCTCCCATCTGACGGTGAGCTGCTGCCCGGTCTTCTTGCGGCTGTAGACGACGTAGTTGTTGCTGAGGTCTTTCTTGCGCAGAAACGCCATGTCGACAAACGACATGCCGCGCATGTAGAACGAGAAGAGAAACATGTCGCGCGCAAAGGCAAGTGGGGTGTGGGCTGCGAGGTTGAGAGCCTTGATGCGGCTGATGTCGGCAAGGCTGACGGCGCGGCGCGAGGTCTTGTCGACACCCGTGTAGACTGTGGCAAAGGGATTGCCCTTAGGGACGATGCCTTCGGCCGCGGCTTTGTTGTAGACGCTGCGCAGGATGCGCATATAGAACGACGTGGTGTTGCGGCAAAGGCGACGGGAGCGCAGCCACGACTCATACGACTCGACGAACGGGGCGGTGAGCATGGAGAGGCTGATGTCGGCGCCGTTGCGGAATGTGGTGATGCTGCTGAGCGTCTGTCGGTAAGTGTCGGCGGTGCGCAGTCTGCCCTGGGCACTGAGCATGCGGATATGTCGGTGCATGAAGGCGAACAGCGAGTGGTTGACAGCCGGCTGAGAGTTGCGGTAGCAATGGATGATGTCGGCAGTGTTGTAAGGCAGTCCGCTGCAGTCGTATTTGCTGATTATGCCGTTGAGCCGCTGCATCTCGTGTCTGATCCTGTTGCGTATGCCGAGCAGCGTGGCTGTACGTCTGGCAGACACCGGCGACATGATGAATATGCGGCTGTTGGGCTCGTCCCATTCGTCGGCAAAGATGCGGCATCTGGTGCTGAGTGTCTTAACCGTATTACGGTGTATAATCTGAAAATACAATGTGCCTTTGCGACTGCTGTCAGCCGCCATCCTGAATGTTAGTCTTACTGTAGTCATGGTAAATGTTTTTTAATATAAAATATATGATTGGGAAATTAACAAATAAATAATGGGGGTAGGAGTTAGAGTAGTTAAAGTAGTTATAGGAGTTAAAGTCAAATGCAAACGTAGTGCTTGCGATAATAATCAACAAGACTAATGTGCCGGCGGATTTGCAATTGTCGTGCAAGTGAGAGCAGAAGCAAATCTCATTTGGTTATGCCGAGTGCAGCCGACAGTCAATAGAATTAATCTTCGATAATAACCAACAAGACTAATGTGCCGGCTGATTTGCAATCTGCCGGAATTAAATATAAGGATCTATGATCCGATTACTTCCTATTTCTTGTAGTAAAACATTGAATTGACTAACGTAGAACTTCGTTTGTCATTATTCACTTTCATAATATAGCGGTACTTTTAGCGGATCAAGAGATCCTTATACTCAATTCCGGCGGAGCGCAGATCCGCCGGCACATTACCAAACGTAGTGCTTATGCAACGTGGTTTGGGGTTTTGCTTAATCCAATTATGAAATCCATTTCTGTGTTTGCTAATTGTGAAACGTGGTTCAGCGCAGCTAATTATGAAACGTCGTTCGGTTTAATCCAATTATGAATTACTTCAACCTCTAATAACAAAAAAGCGGAACTCTTTTTAAGAATTCCGCTTGGGGTGGAGGGTGGGGCTCGAACCCACGACATTCAGAACCACAATCTGACGCTCTAACCAACTGAACTACATCCACCGTGTTAGTTGCTTAATGTCTTAAAGCGAGTGCAAAGGTACGGGATTTATTTTAAACTACCAAATAAATCCCGTATTTTTTTTGCTTTTTGTTTAATTTGCCGGTGTTTTAGGAGCCTGAGGCGCTGCAGGAGCTGCTTTTTGGTCAGCTTTCTGAGCATTGTTACCAGCCTTAGCCGGAGCTGCCTTCTGTGTCTGGCTAGCGCCAAATCCGGGAAGGTTTGTCGGGTTAGTCTGCTGCTGTTCTGTTGCAGCCTTCTCGATAACACTCTCAGATGTTGTTGCCTTAGGAGCAACATAAGCGCATACAACGCTGAGAACAACCATGGCTATTGCAAGTCCCCATGTCGTTTTCTCAATGAAATCAGTGGTCTTGCGCACACCCATGATCTGGTTTGATGATGAGAAGTTTGACGCAAGTCCTCCTCCTTTAGACTCCTGGATCAGCACGATGCCTATCATGAGCAGTGCTGCCAGCACGATTAAGATTACGAATAATGTATACATTTTCTTTTATTTATATTTATTATTTATTATCAGTTTTTCCAAAAATCGGATTTGGTCTGCAAAGTAAGCATTTTTTTTTGGATAATTCAAATTTAAACGCTTAATAATTTCCAATGCCTTTGAATATCGGCCTTGTTTTATGTAAATTTGCGCCAAAGTCTCGGTAAAATAGTTCTCGTCGCCCTCTTTTTTGTCGTTGTCCTCTATTTCAGGCACATATTCGGGCTCGTCCTTCAGTTCTATTTTTCCGTTCTCGTTGTTGATGAAGTTGTCTATGAGGTCTTGTCCCTTCATGACGGGCTGCTGTGTGTCGTCTGTGTCGCCTTCAGTATCAAGCAGATAGGCCACATAGTCGATGGCAGCGTCGGCAGGTGTGGGCTTGCGCTTCTTTTTGCGCTCCTTGTTTTCCTCTTCCTTCTTGTCTTCGGGTATGGTGTCGAGGAACTGCTCTATGAGCGATATGGTTCTGTTGCCGCCTTCTGCCTCTTTCTTATTGTCTTTCTCAGTCTTCTTCTCCTGCTGTGTGGTGCGCAGCTTGTAGTGTGCAGCCTCCACGAGATTGAACACCACCTTGCGGTCGGTGATGTAGACGGCAGAGCGGCGCAGCTCCTCGTCGAACGAAGGGTCGTGAAGAAGATACAGGTTTTGCAGTAACAGCAAACGGGCCGGCTGGTAATAGGGATACAGAGCAAGGAGGGAACGCAAGTCGTAGAGCGTTTCCTTGTCCATCTGTTCCGGATGCCTTATTAGCTGCTCGAGGTCTATGTTCATATGGTCTGCTTGTTACCAGTTTGCTACTGTAGCGTTGAATATCTGATCTGTGATGTCCTCAACCATCTGTGTTACGAGTTCTTCCTGAACAGAGTTGAGCGACTGTGTAGTCTCGAATGTAGACGTGGCAGTGAACTGCTTTTCGAAGTCCTCGCTGTGGTTGGCATTGTTGGTAAATCTTACGTTCACCGTCATCGACAGCTCTGCCTGTGCCGATGTACCTTCAGCCGTTACGGCCTTGTTGCGCTGCGAATATTGTGTTATTTCGCCTTCAATCTTCATGTCGCCGTTGCGCTTTACCTGAATGAGGCGTGTGTGGTTGGCGAACACGTCCTTAAGCTGGTTGTTGAAGATGCTGGCCATGGGAGCCCATACGTAGCTTGAGCGGATGGGGAAGTCGGCTATCTGTATTGTCTTGGTCTTGGTGTAGTCGATACTTGCTCCGTTGAACTTATATGACACGCTGCATGACACCAGCAGGAGCATCATGACGGTTAATAGTGCTGTCTTTATATGATTGATTCGCATAAGTTGTTTGTTGCCGCTTTGTAAATGTTTGTTGCTTAATATGAGCTTCTTGTCATATCGTTGGCCGTAGGACATTATTTCTCCAGTCCGTACTGCTTTATTCTTCTGTATAATGTTCTGTCGGAAATGCCAAGTTCCTGAGCCGCTTTCTTGCGGTTGCCGCCATTGCGTTCGAGAGCCTTTTCAACCATCTGACGTCCTATGTCTTCAAGATTAAGACTTTCGGGCTCTGATATTTCTTCAGCCACGGCGTCTTGTACGGTCGGTGCCGCTGTGCGTGCGGGTGAGCTGATGGTTGCCGACGGCTGGTCTGTAATGATAGACGGCAGGTTAGAGGCTGACGTGTCTACCGTGGCGCTGCGTGCAGCGTCGAGCTGTTTGCGCAGACTGTTCATGTCGCGGCGCAGGTCGCTTACGTTGCCGCGTAGCTCATAAAGAATCTTATATAAAATCTCGCGTTCGCTCTCGTAAGAGTGGCTTCCGGGCGAGCTTATCGTTGCCAGCTGTGTGCTCTCGGCGTCCTCAGGGATGAACTTGTGTATTGCCTCGCCGCTTATTTCGCGTTCCTGACTTAACACGGACATCTGTTCTGTGATGTTCTTCAGTTGTCTTACGTTGCCGGGCCACTTATATTTAAGCATTATATATTTGGCCTCGTCAGAAAGGGTTATTTTGGGCAGATGATATTTCTCAGCCATCTGCATGGCAAAGAGGCGGAATAGCAGCAGAATGTCTTCACCGCGGTCGCGCAGCGGCGGAATCTGTATTGGAATGGTGTTGAGCCTGTAATACAGATCTTCGCGGAAACGGCCTTCGCTGATGGCCTTGCGCATGTTGACGTTGGTGGCAGCGACAATTCTGACGTCTGTCTTCATTATCTTCTGTCCTCCCACGCGTATGTATTCGCCTGTTTCGAGAACGCGGAGCAATCGTGCCTGTGTGGCCATTGGCAGCTCGCCAACTTCGTCGAGGAATATTGTACCCTTGTTGGCAACGCCGAAGTAGCCTTCGCTCTCGCCGATGGCACCGGTGAATGAGCCTTTCTCATGGCCGAACAGTTCGCTGTCTATCGTGCCTTCGGGGATAGATCCGCAGTTGATGGCAAAATATTTCTCGCGGCGTCGCGGAGAGTTGTCGTGTATTATACGTGGAATAATCTCTTTACCCACACCGCTTTCGCCGATTATGAGTACAGAGAGATCGGTCGGTGCGACCTGCATGGCCACATCGATGGCGCGGTTTAATCCGTCGCAGTTGCCGACGATATTATAACGCTGTTTTACTTTCTGTAATTCAGAAGTGTTCATTTATTCTGCAAAGTTACATAATTTATTTTATATAACACCGATGCATTGCATTTTTAATGTAATTTTAGTTATATCATGTGCTTTGAGGGGGATTGTCGGTAGTTGGAGTAGTTAAAGGAGTTAGAGTAGTTATCGCTCACGAAGGTGAGCTAGGAGTTAGAGTCAAATGCATTGTTGATTCTTTTCAATGTAATACAATTGACAATAATCGATGAAGTACACGCACTACGTTGCTATTGTGCCGGCGGATCTGCGCTCCGCCGGAATTTAATGTAAGGATTTTTCAATCCGATTACTTCCTATTTGACATCGCCTTATACCAGTTGCATTGTTGATTCTATTCAATGTGATACAATTGACAATAATCGACGAAGTGCACGCACTACGTTGCTATTGTGCCGGCGGATCTGCGCTCCGCCGGAATAAAGTATAAAGATTTGCAATCTGATTACTTCCTATGTGGCATTACATCATAACTTCAGCGTTAGCTAATTAAACAATGCCTTACGAAAGTTAAGTGAAAAGTAAAAATCCAATAGACAATTTTTCATGCTTTATATACCTCATCTCATGAAGCTTAATCAAAGTAATCATATTGTTCCATGAAAAATGATTCTATTTTAGATATAAGATTTTCATCTTTGTGTAGAGACTTCTTGTTGATAAGCATATAAGCACTTTTCTCCTTGTTTTCTTTGTGATAGAATCTCTCACTGCTAAAGTATGTAGCCATTATTTTGGAATACACTCTATATCTTTTCGTGCAATTTGTGCTATTCTCATTTAAACCATTAGCTCCGATAAAGCCAAAAGAAGCCATTGTGTCTTCTTTATAAATTGAAAGCATAATATTTATACATGTATTTATTATTCTTCTTGGCTCAAAAGTGTTTGTTGCTATACGGTATTTGTTTTTGCTGTCTTTATACTTTTTAGGATAAAACTTTACAGCGTATATATTGTACATATATTTTTCGACTCTAACAATGTAAGTGATTTTTGATTTTGTCGATTTGAATCTATAAAGTTTTACTTGAAGCAAACCATCTTGGTTTGCTTCATCTTTTAAATTCATTATAAATAGAAACGGATAAGCGCTTTCCAGCATTATAAAAGATAAGAATATATCGGTATTCTTCTTTTTTCTAATTCTTCTTTTGAGACATCATTAAGCACAAACTTGTCTTTAGGGGAATGTTTTACATTTCCCATACTTGGCTTATCTGAATGTTGCATTTTCTGTCCCATTATTTAACTTGATATAAATATTTGTTCCTTTGGCAAAGATAGCATTTTGTGCTTTATCTTGATAATAAAAGCAATAATATAAATCGTACAATGAGCTTTTTTAAATAAAATTAAATGTTATAACAACAATTCTTACGAAAATAAACATTAAGAAGTGAAAAACATATGCAAAGTCCTGTTAGGAATTTCATATGCTTTGTAGGTATTATCAATACTTGGCATTTGGATTGACTAACGTCGAACTTATTTTTTCACTCTTCACTTTTCGTTTTTCACTTGAAAAGCCGGGCTATTGTTGCTTGATTTTCTCGCTTACGGCTTCTCCTGTGTTCTTCTTCTCGAGCTTTATTAAAAGCAGTCCTATTGCGGTCCAGATGAGTTCGCGGATGCGCACTATAAGGGCTACGAAGATGCCGGCGCTGGCAGACATGGCGAGACTGGCGGTGGACATGATGAAGCCACCCTCACGGCCACCGAGCTGAAGGGGAATGAAGAACAGCAGGTTGGCGAAAAGACTGGTGAAAGCCAGGATAAGCACGCATGGGGCAAAGCTGACATCCGGTGTGAGGACGCGCAGTACAAAAAGAATCTCGAATGCAGAAAGGAAGCGGCAGACAAGCTCGAGCATTACGGCAGAGACAAACGACTTCTTGTTCTGACGGTGAAGTGCTGCTATCTGGCGGTCGATGGTGTCGAGCTGTTCCTTATGCTTGTCGATAAAGTTGCGCGAGCGTTTCTTTATGCCCGGTATGTGCTTTATCAGGTTCATTATCCTTACGGCCATGCCCTTCTGATAGCCTTTGATGAAGAACCATACGCCGAGGATGCAGAATGCGCCTGAGAGCGCAAGGACTATGCCCGTTACGAAGTTTGCCTTCTCGGTGAGCAGAAAGAGCAGGATGGAGAGCAGCCAGAACAGAAAATGGCTGAATATGTGGGTCATGGCATAAAGTATGACCGACGACGAGGCACGCTCTGTGCCTATCTTAGGCGACAAGGACATCACGCGGTAAGGCTCGCCGCCCATGAGTCCGCCGGGCGTGGCGTAGTTGAGGGCAAAGCCCGAAACGGTAATCTTGTAGAGCCACCAGAAGTTGATCTTGGGCTTCTCGTCAGAGCCGCTCCTTATTATAATATACCATGTGGCGGTATTGAATATATACAGAAAGGCCCATAAGGCCACAACGGCGAAAAACCAGTAGCCGGCATGCTGAAGGCCGTCCCATACCTGTTTGAAGTCGAGTTGTGTTATCATGATGATGAGCACAACTATTCCGAACACAAAAAATGCGTTCTGATATTTCTTTTTCATATTTAATCTTTTATGTTGCCCGCCAGGCATTTCATCGCACTGTGTAATCAGACGATGCGGTTTATTATAAGTGAGTTTATGTTAAGCACGGCCATGCCGGAGCGCAGCCGGATGCTTGTCCTTGCGTTTGCAGTCTGTCTTTCTATCGTCATAAAGGCGATGCCGTCGCCTTTATGACTTATTTTTGCAGACTTTCGGGGCTGGTCATCTGTTTGTCAGTGTCCATGCTCTGCGCTAAAGTCAAACTGTCGGCCATGCCGAATCAAGATGTCTCACCTGAAGTTATTCATCTTTGGCGTTCTTGTCGTCGCCGCTGTTGTCCTGTTCCTTAAACTTGTTTATAGAGAACCGTGCTTTCTCGCTGTCGTCACGCTTCTCGTGATAGAGCTTCTTCAGCGGATTGTTGAAAGGCTCGTCGTATTCGATGCGGTTGCGGAAGACGTCGAGTGCGAGATATATGGCATTTCTGAAAGAGCTTTCGTCAGCCATGTTCTTGCCTGCGATGTCGTATGCCGTGCCGTGGTCGGGCGATGTGCGCACGATAGGCAGTCCGGCTGTGAAGTTTACGCCGTTGCCGAGATCGAGACACTTGAACGGAGCCAGGCCCTGGTCGTGATACATTGCCAGTACGCCGTCGAATGCAGTGTAGCTCTCATGTCCGAAGAAGCCGTCGGCTGCGTATGGTCCGAAGGCACGTATGCCGTTGTCAGACAGTTCTTTGATGGCCGGTATGATAACCTCCTGTTCCTCGCGTCCCAGCAGTCCGTCGTCGCCGGCATGAGGATTGAGCGCCAGCATGGCGATGCGCGGGTTAGAGATGCGGAAGTCGCGTTTCAGCGAATTGTGGAATATCGTTGCCTTCTCTATGATGCTCTCTTTGGTTATAGCCGCAGCAACGTCTCTGATGGGCAGGTGTGTGGTTACGAGAGCCACGCGCAGCATGTCGTTGAGCAATATCATGAGAGCCTTGTCGCCATTGCCTGCACGCTCCTCGATATATTCGGTGTGGCCGCAGAAATGGAAGTCGTCGCTCTGTATGTTGTTCTTGTTGATAGGTGCCGTTACGAGCACGTCGAACAGTCCCTCCTTGTAGTCGGCCATTGCCTTTTCGAGAGCAGCGAGCGATGCCATGCCAGCCTCTTTAGACGGATTGCCAAGGTCAACCTTTATCTCCTGGTCGAAAGTTGTGAGCAGGTTCACCTTGTTGTTGTGGGCTTCGGCAGCCGAGTTGATTATGGTGAAGTTGCCCTGAATGCCGAGAGCATTGCGGTGATAGGCTGCCACCTTGGGCGAGCCGTAGATGATAGGTGTGCATAATTCAAGCATGGCCGGCTCAGAGAATGTCTTGAATATTATTTCATACCCTATGCCGTTAGTATCTCCGTGCGTTATGGCAACGCGTAGTTTTCTGTTTTCCATATTCGTATATGTTTGTTATATCTGTTTCTTTCTTAACCTTATGTCAGTCGGTCTGCCGGCTGCCTTTGCTGTTATTGCCGCTGGCGGCGTGCCTGCCTAGAGTGTATAGTGCAGCCTCGGCACTCCTTATCAGGTTGCGCTTGTTGGTGCCCGGCGCATAGACAAAAGCCTCTGCCACTATGATGCGGCTGTTGACTGAGTCGACTGTAGAGAGCGACACGAACGGTCCGCCCATGGCGTCGTTGCGCATCTCCCACAGTCCGCGGCTTATCATCACGGTGCGTCCGTCTTCTGTTGCCAGTCCTGCCGTCACGCTTCCGGGAGTTGTCTGCATATACATGCCGTCGAGTTCGCCCGGTATGTTAAGTCTCATGACGCTGTCGCGCGCAGCCAGGGCGCGGTGTGCGTCGAGAGTGGTGCCGCTGTATGAGTAGACGCAGATGTTGCGCATGCGGTCGGGCCTGTTGTCCGAAAGCCATATAAAGTTGCGTCCCGTCTTGCCCGCCTTCATCTCTGCTGGTATGAGCATGTCCCATCCGAACATACGCCTTATGCTGCTCTCGGCCTTGCGGTTGCTTCCGGCGCGCAGCGTTGATATTGCCGTGTTTATTTCTGCCCTTGTCAGCAGACTTGTGAGCCGGTGGCCAGCCTTTGCCATATATTGGCTGAGCTGTGATGCCGACGGCGTGTTGACATATACCACGAGCTGCGGTCTTGCCCATACGTTTTTCTCGTATCTGATGCGTGTCGACGTGAACACCGCCGGATTGACGGTTACTATTACTATGCAGCGCGCCAGCCGTGTGGTCTGGTTAAAGCGTGTGGTGTCTATCTGCGACACGTCGAACATCGGCTCGCGCTGTGGCAGCGAAGGCATGTCCTGCGTCAGGACGCTGTCTACTACGGCTGCGCAACGCCTGTCGGAAGCCACGAGCAGAACCTCGTAAGGCCGTCCGCCGCTCTTTGGCAACAGCGACTGCGGGCCGCCGCTGCATGAGCATAAGGCCACGATGGCCGTCAGGAGCAATAGCCGCAGACACTTTGTCACTTATCCTGACTCTCCTTCCTTGCCGTGCTGAGCAGTCCGCAGGCAGCATAGATGTCCTGTCCGCGACTTGCCCTTATTGTTGTGAACACGCCGTGAGACGTAAGATAGTCGCGCAGCTTCTCCATTGTGGCGTCGTCGGCTCCGTGGAGGTCAACGCCCGGTATCTGATGGAATCTTATGAGGTTGATGCGGCAGTCGAGCCCCCTGAGCAGGTGGATAATCTCCTTGGCGAACACCATAGAGTCGTTGAGTCCGCCGAAGACGATATATTCGAACGACAGGCGGCGCTGATGACTGAAGTCGTAGTTGCGCAGCAGTTCAACAACATCTGCGATAGGCATGCCCTTTTCGGCTGGCATGAGCATGGCGCGCTGCTCGTGGACTGGCGAGTGGAGGCTTATTGCCACGTGACATTCGCTCTCCTCGATAAACCTCTTCAGCTTGTTTTTTACGCCTACGCTGCTCACCGTGATACGCTTGGGGCTCCATGCGTATCCGTAGTCGGCTGTGAGAATCTCCGTAGCCCTGAGCACGTTGTCGAGGTTGTCCATAGGCTCGCCCTGGCCCATAAACACGATGTTTGTCAGCTTGTCGCGCTCGGGCAGCGAGTATATCTGATTAAGTATGTCGGTGGCTGTGAGGCTGCCCTCAAAGCCCTGCTTGCCGGTCTGGCAGAACAGGCAGTTCATCTTGCATCCCACCTGCGACGACACGCACAGCGTGGCGCGGTCTTTGTCGGGTATGTAAACCGTCTCGACAAACTTACCGCTCTCCGTCGGGAACAGATATTTTATCGTTCCGTCAACAGACTTCTGGCAGTCGGCCGGCGGCAGGCATCCTATGCGGTAGTGCTGTTTCAGCTTTTCGCGGTTAGCTTTCGAGATGTTCAGCATGTCGTCGATTGAGCTTACGTGCTGAGTATATAGCCATTTAGCCATCTGAGCCCCCGCAAAAGCCGGCATGCCCATGGCTTTGGCAACATCTTTAAGTTCGTTAAGTGTTAATCCCAATAACGGTGTAGTGCTTTGTTCCATCTCAAAAATTCTTTGTTTACGGCCGACAAAGTTAGCTAAAAAAAGTGAGATAATCGGGATGTTTAATGTTTTTTCTTTATTATAAATGTGTTGCCATATCGTTGCATGCCGGTATTATGCAGGCCTTTGGTATGCGGAAACGCGAAGGGCGCGGCTGAGTTTTGGCTGTAATGCCGGCGGTTGGCAGTGTATATATTGGGTTTGATGGTGTAATGTTTTATGGTTAATGCAGGTTAAATCGACGTAGTTCTGTTTAACTTAAAAAGTTTGAAAATGGCATTATTTATAAACGGAGTAAAGTTTCCGGCGAGAAATGCCCGTTTTATGCCGTTATTTGCAAGATGCTGACAGTCAGATAGGTACGTGAAATTGATGCTTGGGATAGCTTGTGCGGCAGTATTTTTACGGCTTCTTTTGTATCTATTTTACGTCCTTTTAGCCCATTATTAAGGCGGTTTTGGGCACCAATAGGTATCAAGCGGCTATGCAAAAGGCGGTCTTTTGTGCTGCAAGAGCATACCTTTTGCAATACGAAAGACCACAGACTGCATGCTGATATGCCTGAAGTTGTGCTGTAAGGGCAGTTTTGGGCAGATGTATTTTGCTAAAACATGAAAAATGAAAAGTTAAAATTGTGGGCGCTAAAATGTATGTTTTGTTAATAAAGATAAATGGGTTGGCGCGTCATTTCGTGAGATGCAATATTCTTGCCGTTATCCGTTGAAACGGACGCAGGGGCAAGTCATGAGGCATTGTTGCGTAAGGTGAAAACGTGTTGGTGGATATTGCCGTCATCTTTTTTGCTGATTTTGATTTTGTGCCATGTCTATTTTCGGGTAAATGCAACCGAGTTGTCAGGATTTTTGTGTACTTTTGCATGTCAATATAATTACGAGTCGCCGTGGCTTTGTTGCGTGCCTCCGCGTGTGGCGGCATGGAGCGGCAGGCGCGGCGTAACAATTTATGAAAAAACAGAAATGAGAGGAACAATAGACTGCTTCTTGCCTTGCGCTGACATCAGTGCGGTGGCCAACACCCTGCGTCAGCTTAAAGGCAGCCGCATGATACGGCATATAAACCTGATGGTTACACAAGATATGGCTATGAGCACACCCGTGCCCGAAAACTGCTCGTTTATTGCCGTCGACGGCCTACTGTCGGCATCGGCAATGCACGCCATAGCCGAGAGCTGCATGGCCGACTATGCACTGGTATTCCTGAAGACCGTGCCCGTAAGTCTTGGGCAGTATTCAATACAGCGCATGATGCGTGTGGCAGCCGAGACCGACGCGTCGATGGTGTACAGCGACCGCATATCGGTGGAGAACGGCGAACCAAAGCCACACCCCGTGATAGACTGGCAGGAAGGCAGTCTGCGCGACGACTTCGACTTCGGCAGCGTGGTTATGATCAAAGGAACGCTGCTCAACAGGTTTGCACGCGACGTAGAAGAGTCGGCATACAGATTTGCTGGATGGTATGAGCTGTGGCTCTATCTCAGCCGCTGCGGACGCCTGTTCCATATCAACGAGCTGCTGTACACAGAAGAGGAGAGAGACCTCAGGGCCAGCGGCGTCAAGCAGTTTGACTATGTCAACCCTGCCAACCGTGAGGTGCAGATAGAGATGGAGCAGGCCGTTACGGCACACCTGAAGGCCGTTGGCGCCCTAATCGACACATCGCTCTATCGTGAGCCCGACTTCAACGAGCAGGACTTCGAATACGAGGCGTCTGTGGTGATACCCGTGCGCAACCGTGAAAAGACAATATGCGATGCCGTTGACAGCGCGCTGTCGCAGAAAACAAGTTTTCCGTTCAACGTCATCGTCGTAGACAACCATTCGACCGACAACACTACGAGGCTGCTGGAGCAGTATGCCGCGAAGAGCGACGGGCGTGCTCCTCTGATACACATAGTACCGCAGCGTAAAGACCTTGGCATTGGCGGATGCTGGAACCTTGCCATAGACGACGAGCGGTGCGGACGCTTTGCCGTACAGCTCGACAGCGACGACCTCTATTCGTCGGAAAACACGCTGCAGACTATTGTCGACGAGTTCTACAGGCAGCGTGCCGCCATGATTGTAGGCAGCTACCGTATGTGCGACTTCGACCTTAACACGCTGCCGCCGGGACTTATAAGTCATGCAGAATGGACCGACGACAACGGATGCAACAACGCCCTGCGAATCAACGGACTGGGAGCGCCGCGCGCGTTCTTCACGCCGCTGCTCAGGCAGATACGCTTCCCGAACACAAGCTACGGCGAAGACTATGCTGCCGGACTGGCCTTCAGCAGACGCTATAAGATAGGCAGAATATTCACCGAACTGTATCTGTGCCGCCGTTGGGGCGGCAACAGCGACGCAGCGCTGACCGTAGACAAGGTCAACGCCAACAACCTGTATAAAGACCGCCTGCGCACCATGGAGCTGTTGGCACGTCAGCAGATGACAGCCGGCAAGGCAGACATGATGGCAGACAGTTCGCTCTATCGCTTCTTTAACAGACAGATAGAGACGTGGAGCCTGGCACGCCACAACTTCAGAGACCTGCAGGAGGTGCTCACTCGCGACCTTAGCGACGGCGGCATGCCCCTAGTGGCACAGTTTAACCCTGCCCGCATGGTGTCAACCGGAGCTTCGATAGACAAGGCCTCGATAAGCAAGCGCCCATGCTTCCTGTGCAAGGAGAACCGTCCGCAGGAGCAGCAGATAAAGCGCTTTGACGACAACTTCGACATACTGGTTAATCCATATCCCATACTTCCCGTACACTTCACGCTGCCGGCAGTGAAGCATCAGCCGCAGCACATACTCGAATATTACGGAGAGATGCACGCCATACTGACGCAGAATCCCGACATTATGGTGTTCTATAACGGTCCGAAGTGCGGAGCATCTGCTCCTGACCACATGCACTTCCAGGCCGGAACGAGCGGCAAGGTGCCCCTGCAGGCATCATGGTCGAGACTGGTGCGCGACATAACGGTGGTGCATGCGCTCGACGCCGACAACGACATATCAGTCGTCAACAGCTGGGCATGTCCGGCCTTGCTGATAAGGAGCCGCAATGCCGAGGCCGACGAGATGCTCTTCCGCTGTGTGTACAATGCTTTGCCTATGCACGACGGCGACATAGAGCCGATGATGAATGTAGTGAGCTGGATGTCTGCAGGCCAGTGGCTGACGGTGGTATTTCCGCGCCGCAAGCACAGACCCGACTGCTATTCGGCAGACGGTGACGCCAAGATGCTTGTCAGTCCGGGCGCGCTCGACATGGCAGGACTGATAATAACGCCGCGAAGAGAAGACTTTGAGCGGCTGACGGCAGAACAGGCCGAGGGCATATTGCGCGAGGTGGCCATCACGGATGACGAAATGTGTGAGGTCGTGGCTAAGATAAAGGCATCGGCACATTGTGGCGAGGCTCCGGGCGCAAGGCTTTACAAGCATGTTGAGCCAGAGGTGCATGTAGGCATTGTAAGCGCCGAGAGCATCTGCTTCTCGCTCAACGGCGAGTATATGGCAAAGGACGAGGTTATCACGGGACCGCAGCAGGTGTCGTTCTCAGAGGGGGGCATCCTGTGGAACGGCAATCTTTACCGTGAACTTACGTTTACGCCTTGTGACAAGGACGCGTCGTTCTCGCTGAGCGACGTAACCATTGGAGTAAACTTCCATTGGGAACGCAAGGAGACACAGACATTCCAGGGCACGCTGAAAATAGTTGTTGAGGCCGACAAGATATGTGCCATCAACCGTCTGCCAGTGGAAAACTATCTGATAAGCGTCATCTCGAGTGAGATGAAGGCCACTTCGTCGCTTGAGTTCCTCAAGGCTCATGCCGTAATATCGCGCAGCTGGCTGCTGGCACAGATGGAGCGCCGCAAGCGTCAGAGCAGCGGAGGCAACGGATTCTTCTCGTTCATAAAGAAAGACGACGAGCTGATACGCTGGTACGACCGCGACGACCATACCATATTCGACGTGTGTGCCGACGACCATTGTCAGCGCTATCAGGGCATAACCAAAGCCAAGAACAGGCATGTGGAGCAGGCCGTGAGCGAGACTCGCGGACAGATACTGATGTCGGGCGAGGACATCTGCGATGCCCGTTTCAGCAAATGCTGCGGCGGCATAACCGAGGAGTATCAGTATTGCTGGGAAGACACGCCGCAGCCATATCTGGTAGCCCTGCGCGACAATGCTTCAGGCGGAGCCGTGCTGCCCGACCTGACGAAGGAAGATGAGGCCGAGGCATGGATAAGAGGCAACGGCGAAGTCTTCTGCAACACGCACGACAAGAAGATATTGTCGCAGGTGCTCAACGACTATGATCAGGAGACTGCCGACTTCTACCGCTGGAAGGTGGAGTACACACAGGAGCAGCTGGCAGGACTTATTGCTGCCAAGTTGAAACTGGATCTCGGTGATATTGTCGATCTGCAGCCTGTTGCCCGCGGAAAGAGCGGACGTATATGGAAACTGAAGATTGTGGGCACGAAGGGCTCGTTCACCATCGGCAAGGAGCTTGAAATAAGGCGCGTGCTGAGCGAGAGCCATCTTTACAGCAGTGCGTTTGTCGTTGACAAGACAGACATCAGCAACGGCGTGCCGCAGTGTTTTGTCCTTACAGGTGCAGGCTGGGGCCACGGAGTAGGCCTCTGTCAGATCGGTGCTGCCGTGATGGGCGAGCGCGGATATAAGTATGATGAGATACTTCTGCACTACTACCGCGGTGCGGAAATAAGAAAAATATATGGTTAACATAAAACTTTGAACAAGAAAATGAATTCTGGTAAGAAGTTGAGCAGGAACCCCTGGAGCTGGGTTCCTACACTATATTTTGCCGAGGGACTGCCTTATGTGGCTGTGATGACAATTTCGCTCATCCTGTATAAGCAGCTCGGACTGACAAACGCAGAGATTACGTTCTACACCTCGTGGCTGTATCTGCCCTGGGTAATAAAGCCGCTTTGGAGTCCGTTTGTAGACATAGTAAAGACCAAGCGCTGGTGGATAATCACCATGCAGCTGCTCATCGGTGCGGCTTTTGGAGGCGTGGCGTTCACCATTCCCACCAGTTTCTGGCTTCAGGGCACGCTGTTCTTCTTTTGGGTAATGGCGTTCAGCAGTGCCACGCACGACATAGCAGCCGACGGATTCTATATGCTCGGCATGGACCAGCATAAACAGGCGTGGTTTGTTGGTATCAGAAGTACGTTCTACAGGTTTGCTACAATATTCGGACAGGGTGTCCTCGTGATGATTGCCGGCAATTTACAGGTGCTTTTCCGCAACAGCATAAAGTATTCGTGGAGCCTTATGTTCTATGGCGTTACGGGCTTGTTCATAGCCTTGTGGCTGTGGCACAGCCTGGTGTTGCCGTGTCCTGTGTCAGACCGCGGACTGCGCAATGCCGGTGCACGTGAGGTGTGGACAAAGCTGGTGTTGTCTGTAAAGACGTTTTTCACCAAGATGCCGGCAAAACAGGTGCTCATAGCTTTCCTGTTCATGCTCTTTTACCGTATGCCCGAAGGACTGCTGGCGAAGGTTTCTTCGCTGTTTCTTATCGACAGCGGAAGCAATGGCGGACTGGGACTTTCACCTCAGGAATATGGCTTTGTGCAGGGCACGGTTGGCATAATAGGACTTACGCTCGGAGGAATTTTAGGAGGAATGGCTGCCGGACGCGACGGACTGAAGAAGTGGCTGTGGCCCATGGTGTGCGCCATAACGCTGCCTGACCTTGTCTATGTTTATCTGAGTTACGCCATGCCCGACAGTTTCATTATTATCAACGTGTGCGTGTTTATTGAGCAGTTTGGCTATGGCTTCGGCTTTACGGCTTACATGCTCTACCTTATTTATTATAGTCAGGGGGAATATAAGACGTCTCACTATGCACTGTGTACGGCGCTGATGGCGCTGTCGATGATGCTGCCCGGACTTGTGGCAGGATATCTTCAGGAGCTTGTGGGCTATCTGTGGTTCTTCATCATAGTTGTCATTCTTTGTATCATCACATTCCTTGTCGCGGCATTTGTCGACATCGATCCGGAGTTTGGCAAGAAAGAACATGAGGAGCGGCAATAAGCCGGGCTGCATGTTATGGTGTGTATGAAGAGATTGCAGCATATATGATATTATGTGACGTTTCTGCTGCCAGACAAAAGTCTGGCGGCGGAAGCGTCAACTTTATATTGAGGATAAAATAATTATCGGTTTTTATAAATATTGGTTTACAGGTAAAAATGATGGATAAGAAAACGCGTGAAAAGAAAATCTACAAGGTGACTGTGCTTGGAAGCGTGGTCAATATTGTTCTTGTCGTGCTGAAGTTTGTGTTCGGAATACTTGGACATTCGGCCGCCATGATTGCCGATGCTGTCCATTCATTGTCAGACTTGATAACGGATATTGTCGTTCTGCTGTTTGTCAAGCTGAGCAACAAACCGCAGGACAGCGACCACGATTATGGACACGGCAAGTATGAGACTCTTGCAACATCGCTCATCGGACTGGCCTTGCTCTTTGTGGGAGTGATGATTTGCTATGGCGGAGTGGAGAAAATCATAATGGCCCTTAATGGTGAGCCGCTTCAGCAGCCCGGATATGTGGCATTCATTGCCGCTGTGCTCAGCGTGGTTCTAAAAGAGTGGGTTTATCGTTTTACTGTTAAGGTTGGCAAGGCTGTCGACTCTCAGGCTGTCATAGCTAATGCATGGCATCATAGAAGCGATGCTTTCTCGTCAATAGGTACGGCTTTGGGTATTGGCGGAGCCATATTCCTGGGCTCCCGTTGGGCCGTGCTTGACCCGATAGCAGCTGTTGTTGTGAGTCTGTTCATCATCAAGACAGCCCTGACACTGATTCGTCAGGCATCTGATGAACTGCTGGAAAAGAGTCTTTCTGATGATGTGGAGAAAGAGATAAAGAGCATTGCCGAAAGTGAGATCGGCGTGAGCGGAATACATAACCTGCGCACAAGGCGTATAGGAAACAACATAGCGATAGAGATGCACCTGCGTATGCCGGGCGATATATCTCTTTATGAGGCCCACAGAAGGGCAAGCGATATAGAAGAGAAACTGCGTGAGCATTTTGGTGAAGATACTCATGTGGGGCTTCATGTTGAGCCGTTGAAGGTTGACGGCAAATATGTGGCTCCTGAAAATGACGGAGAGAAATAATCTGCAACGCCTCGTATGAACTGAAAGCTGAATGTGAAATTTGAGGCGTAAGATGTGAAATATGCTGCTGTCAGGCTTGTTTTTATGGCTGTTCAGCAGTGGGGTAATGGCCATTCATCACACCAACTTGGGTGTCTTGAATGGCTTAATGTTTACTGCCTGAAAGGTGTGAAAGAGTAGAATGTTTACTTTTTAATGTAATTTGTTTATCCTGTTTTTGTAGGGTTTGTTGTAATTTTGCCTTTGAAATAAGATAAATGGAAATATATTTATGTATTTAGAGAAAATTAATAGTCCGCAGGATGTCCGCAAACTTAGTATTGAGCAGCTCGATGTCCTTGCCGGAGAAATTCGTGAAGGTGTGCTTAACCGTGTCAGCAATCACGGAGGTCACGTAGGCCCTAACCTCGGTATAACAGAGGCGACGATAGCACTTGTGTATGTTTTTGACATTCCCGAGGACAAAATCGTGTTCGATGTGTCTCATCAGGTTTATCCTTATAAGATGCTTACAGGCCGCGCTTACGGATATTTAGACAACAAGCGCTTTGATGATGTGTCAGGATACAGTTCGCCGGAAGAGTCGCCTGAGTATGACTGTTTTGAGATAGGGCACACTTCTACGTCTGTGGCTTTGGCTACAGGGTTGCAGAAAGCGCGCGACATACGGGGCGGAAAGGAGAATATAGTGGCTGTTATCGGTGACGGATCTCTGAGCGGAGGCGAGGCCTTTGAGGGCTTTGACATGGCCGCTGAGATAGGTACAAACATGATAATAGTGGTTAACGACAACGAAATGTCTATTGCCGAGAACCACGGAGGACTGTATGGAAACCTGAAGCTGCTGCGTGATACAGCCGGAAAAGCAGAACTAAACTTCTTTAAGGCTATGGGGCTCGACTATGTTTATGTTGAGGACGGCAACGACATAGCCTCGCTTATAGCCGCATTTAAGCAAGTGAAGGACGCCGAGCGCCCTGTCGTTGTACACATTCATACGGAGAAAGGACATGGCTATGCGCCTGCAGTAGAGAACAAGGAAAGATTCCACTGGAGCATGCCTTTCGACCTTGAGACAGGTAATCTGAAGGCTTCTGCAGGTGATGGCGAGGAGTATTTTCCGGCACTTATAGGCCAATATCTTGCAGAGAAGGCAAAGAACGATCCGAAGTTGGTTGCCGTAGTGTCTGCCGTTCCAGGCGGAGCTGGCTTTACTCCGGAGATAAGAAAACAGATGGGACGCCAGTATACCGACGTTGGCATTGCCGAGGAAGAAGCCGTGGCTTTGAGTTCCGGTATGGCTAAAGGCGGCGTAAGACCTGTTTACACGACCTATGCCACATTTATTCAGCGCACCTATGACCAGATTGCACAGGATCTTTGTGTGAATGGAAACGCTGCTGTGATAAATGTTGTAGGCGCATCTGTCTACGGAATGAATGACATAACGCATATTTGTTTCTTTGATATTCCTATGCTCAGTCATATTCCTAATCTTGTTTATCTTGCCCCGACGACATACGAAGAGTTTGTTGCCATGGAAGACTGGGCTATAAAGCAGACAGAATATCCTGTGGCAATACGCATACCGGAGGCTCTCGTGGCACATAGCGATGAGAAGTATGACACGGACTACAGCCAGCTGAATAAGTATAAGATGGATAAAAAGGGCGACACTGTGGCCGTGATTGCTCTTGGCGACTTCTATCAGAAGGGTCAGAAGGTGGTAGATATGCTTGCCGGTAAAGGTATAAATGCCACGCTTATCAATCCCCGTTTTGTGTCCGGCATTGACGAAGAAATGCTTGAAGGTCTGAAGAAAGACCACAAACTGGTTGTTACGATAGAAGACGGATGCATAGACGGTGGCTTCGGAGAACGTATAAGCCGCTATTACGGACCATCGGAAATGAAGACAATATGTTTCGGCGTGCGTAAGGCTCTTTACGACAGATATGATGTTGAGCAGCTGCTGCGCGACAACCATCTGACCGAGGAACAAATTGTAGCTGATGTTCTAAATCTTATTTAGAAAATTTAGAATGGAGAATGGAGGATGGAGAATTATGATTTGTTTTATTACTCCTATCCATCAAGAGTAATCATAATTCTCCATTCTCCATTCTAAATTATCATCCCTTATCCCAGCACGACATCAAGAATCATCATGAGGACAAAACCGGCGGAAAAGCCAATTACGCCTATGTTGGAGTGTTCGCCTTCAGAGGCTTCGGGGATAAGCTCCTCGACAACAACGTAGATCATAGCTCCTGCCGCAAAGGCCAGAAGATAAGGCAACACGGGCGTCATCATCGAGGCAAGCAGAATGACTATAAGTCCGCCTAACGGCTCAACTATTCCGCTTAGACTGCCTAAAAGAAACGATTTCATTCGGCTGTTGCCCTCTGCACGCATGGGCATAGATATGATTGCGCCTTCGGGAATGTTCTGTATTGCAATACCGAGTGACATGGCAAGGGCTGCGGCTGCCGTTATACCGGCTCCGCTCTGCATGGCTCCTGCAAGTACTACGCCTACAGCCATGCCTTCAGGAAGATTGTGTATGGTGACGGCTAGCGACAGCATTGCCGTGCGTGACAGATGACTGCGCGGTCCTTCGGGCTTAGACTTGCCAAGATGAAGGTGTGGTGTGATATAGTCGATGGCCAGCAGGAAGCCTATGCCGGCCAGAAAACCGACAGCTGCAGGCATGACAGACCATTTGTCCATATGGCTGCACATATTCATGCTGGGTATTAGAAGCGACCACACCGAGGCTGCCACCATAACGCCTGAGGCAAAGCCAAGCAGGGCTTTCTGCAGCAGCGGGGGCATGTCTTTCTTCATGAAAAACACGAAACCTGAACCTAACATTGTGCCCATCAGGGGGATGAGGAGTCCTAAGATTATTCCTTCCATTGCTGTTTTAATTATTTATGAGACAAATGAGACATATGGGACATTATGAATTTAATGCCATGATGTGATGTCTCAGTCGATAAAGCGCTTCACAATATCAGTGTATTTATCTATGCGGCGATCGCGAAGGAACGGCCACCAACGACGCACCTGCTCGCTGTGGGCCAGGTCGATGTCTATTATTTTGCGCTCTTCCTCATGGTCTGATGCCCTGTATAGCAGTTCGCCCTGCGGTCCGGCAACGAATGAGCTGCCCCAGAACTCTATACCTCCGGTCATTCCCGACGGGTCGGTCTCGTGTCCCACGCGGTTTACTGCCACCACAGGCAGTCCGTTGGCTACGGCATGTCCGCGCTGCACTGTTGTCCATGCCTCGCGCTGGCGCTGCTGTTCTGCAGGTTCGTCAGAGCTTTCAAAGCCTATGGCTGTGGGGTAGATTAGCATTTCGGCGCCCTGAAGAGCCATCAGACGGGCTGCTTCCGGATACCACTGATCCCAGCATACGAGCACGCCGAGACGTCCTACAGATGTGTCGATGGGGTGGAAACCAAGGTCGCCTGGTGTGAAATAAAACTTCTCGTAATATGCAGGATCGTCAGGAATGTGCATCTTGCGGTATTTGCCTGCTATAGTTCCGTCGCGTTCTATCACCACGGCAGTGTTGTGGTAAAGTCCTGCTGCACGTTTTTCAAAAAGCGAAGTAACGATTACCACGCCAAGTTCTTTGGCCAGACTGCCGAAAAACTCGGTCGACGGACCAGGTATCGGTTCTGCCAGGTCGAAGTTGTTGACGTTCTCAACTTGGCAGAAGTACAGCGAGTTGTGCAACTCCTGCAATATTATCAGTTCTGCTCCTTCAGATGCAAGTGCCTTTATGCTTTCTGCAAGGCGCTGCATGTTGTATTTCTTGTCAGCTGTGTTATGCTGTTGAATTATTCCTGTTTTCATTCTGTTTTGCTGTTGTTTTGTTTGATTTAATTTACGTTGCTGCCTTATGTGTTGACATTCAGGACTTTATGAGCCGTATATGCTTTGATGATTTATTGTTTCTGTTCCGTTATTTTACTGTAGAGCTGCATCGTACAGCAGTGCAGCGAGCCATGCTGACGTATAACGGTGCGGCTGTCTATGCCTATGACATCTCTGCCGGGGAAGGCCGCTTTGATTACTCTTTCGGCCTCAGCATCGTTGTCTGGCTGATTGTATGTAGGATAAATAACGGCGCCGTTCACTATCACATAGTTGGCGTAAGTGGCCGGAAGCCTGTCGCCGTCGTCATATATTGCCGCAGGCATGGGCAGGCGCATCAGTCTGTATGGCTTGCCGTCGGCTGTACGGAACGTCTTCAGCTGTTCTTCCATGCGTTTCAGGTCGTCATAGTGGCTGTCGCTCTTGTCGTCACATCCTATATATAATAAGGTGTCGTCGGGAGCTATTCTTACCAGTGTGTCTATGTGGCCGTCGGTGTCGTCGCCTTCAAGATGTCCGTAGTCTATCCATAAGATGCGTTCGGCATGCAGCATACTTTTCAGTTTCAGCTCTATCTCGCTGCGTGTTAACGGCTGGTTGCGGTGAGGTGCCAGAAGACACTGACTTGTGGTCAGCACGGTGCCGCGTCCGTCGCTCTCAATAGATCCGCCCTCCAGCACAAAGCTGTTAAGGTCGGTGTAAGTGCCTTCTACGACACCATTGTCGTATAGACTTCGGTTTATGGCGTTGTCAAGAGCGGCTTCAAACTTGTCGCCCCATCCGTTAAAACGGAAGTCGAGCAGCGTGTAGGTGCCGTCGCCGCCAAGTGTTATGAATCCGTGGTCGCGTGCCCATGTGTCGTTTGTGGGGCATTTATGGAATATTATATTGTCCAACTGACAGCTTGTCAGTCTCTTGCTGAGTTCCTTTTTCACCAATTCCGGCTCAGGGGCAACCACGAGCAGCTTCTCATATCGTGTTATGGCGTCAGCCATTTCGGCGTATGTTGCGCATATATCGTCAAGATACTCACGCCAGTCGGTGTCTTCGTGCGGCCATGTCAGCTGTATGGCGCTTTGATTTGCCCATTCGGGCAGCAATATGGCATTGTTGTTCATACTTCTTGCTTCGGTTTTGTTTGTGTTATGCAAAATGTGTGTATGTCTTTTCTGATTGCTTTACAAAAATAATATAAGTGCGGATAATGAGCAAATAAAAGCTGCATTTTATTATATAAGGTGTCATTATGTCAGATTTTCGTTGATGTAAATCAACCTGTTTGACGCATGTCAAAATAGAGGCACTATAAGCCAAATTCATAGACAAAAACGTTCTGACATGCTGAAAATGGTATTACCTTTGCGTTAGAAATAAAGGAAAAAGGATAACAAGGATGTGAAGATGCATCCTACAGGTAGAAATTAAAAATAGGAAAGGTAAAAAGATTATGAAAAAGATTGTTAACAGGATTTTAGACAACAAGAAGTTCAACAAGTATTGTGTGAACGTTTTGAAAATGTACAACTACGGACGCGTAAACATGCCTGTTTAAGCTGACGTAGAATAAAAAGAGTCGGGCTGGTCTTATAGCATAAGCTGTAAAATCAGCCCGATTTTCTTGTTTATAACCGTATAAATAGCTATCTTCGCAGATGATATGAAGAACTTTAGAGCTTATTTTTTATTGTTTATTGCGGTCGTTGCGCTGTGTTCGTGCGACTTGGCAAAGAATAACAAGGCGCTTATCAGCGAGGCTGGCAAGGCGCTGGTAGAGGAACTTGACCAGAAAGACGGCGAGGCCGGGGCATGCGATGCGTCTGCCGGAGCAGCAGAAGCTGATGACAAGCTGGTTATGCAGACATCACCGAAGGGGACACCTGAGCAGATACTGAAGCGCACGGGGTATGTGGCATCGTATAACAAGACCACTCTGCTGCCGAACTGGGTGGCATGGCATCTTACGGCTGAACGCACCGAGGGAAGCGCAAAGCGCTCGGGCGTAGACTTTGCAGAGGATACGGAAGTGCCGGAGCCGCGTGCAACAGACTGGGACTACTATAATTCGGGCTACGACCGTGGCCACATGTGTCCGGCTGCCGACAACAAATGGAGCAAGAAGGCCATGGAGGAGTCGTTCCTCTTTACCAACATGTGTCCGCAGAACGGCAATCTTAACCGCGGCGACTGGAACGAGATGGAGATGGCATGCCGCAAATGGGCTAAGAAATACGGCGACCTGTACATAGTCTGCGGCCCTATATTATATAAAGGTAAGCACAAGACAATAGGCAAGAACAAGGTGGTTGTGCCCGAGGCATTTTTCAAAGTAGTGCTGCGCACGGGCGATGATCCGCAGGCAATAGGCTTTATCTACAAGAATACTTCAGGCAACCGGCCAAAAGATTCATACGTTAACACCGTAGACGAGGTGGAGCGCATCACGGGCATCGACTTCTTCCCTTCGCTTCCTGATGATGTCGAGAAGAAGGTTGAGGCAGAATGTGATTTAGGCTTATGGTAACATCATGCCGATAAATTAAGGCTTTTCAGGTTGCAATATTCTATATCAAGAGAATAGACTTGATGCCTTGTGCTGTTTGCATTTACGATGCAAAAAAAGTGTTGCCTGCTGCTTGTTGATGTTATAGTGTGTGACTGTATATTATTGATAGTCAGCTTGTTATGTGAATAGTGGTGTTTGGCTTTATGAAAGGTCACAAATTAGCCTGCAAAAGGTGGCTTTTCAGTTTGTAAAAGGCCACCTTTTAGAAGCTAAAAGACGGTCTTTTGCATATTGGTCTTGTTCGGGTAGCATTTTGTCCGGTTTCTTGCAGCTATGAGGTTTGTGCTGCAAGCCTGCATATATGGCTTTATGTCGAGATGTGAGTAACGGAATAACAACGCTTTAATGCAGCCGTGCCATATGGAATGATGACCGCCGCGCAGCAACTCATTGTTTACTGCGCGGCGGTCATTTCATTCTGCGCTGCATCAGCAGCGTTAGTTTATTTCACGTAATTATGCTGTCTGCCTTATTGTTTCAACCGGAGCTTCGTCGCTTGTTGACGTAATCAGCCGTTTTATCTTAAAGCCTGTGAAGGCAACGAGGATAGACATCAGCGGACTGAGTATGTTGAAGAAGCAGTAGGGCAGGTAGGTCAGCGTGCTTACGCCAAGCACCGTGGCCTGAGTCATGCCGCACGAGTTCCATGGTATCAGCACGGAAGTAACCGTTACAGAGTCTTCTACGGTGCGGCTCAGCAGCCTGCTCTCGAGTCTGCGGCTCTGATAAAGGTCCTTGAACAAGTTGCCTGTCAGGATGATAGACAGATACTGGTCGGCCGTACATGTGTTGAAGAAAAGACCTGCGCCTACCGTTGAGCATACGGCACTAGCGGGCTTGCGTACAAAGCGCACGAAAAGATTGGTTATGCTGCTTATCATGTTGCTTGCAGACATCACGCCGCCGAAGCACATCGCACATATTATCAGCCAGATGGTGTCCATCATGCCGCGCATGCCCCTTGTGGCAACAAGAGCGTCTATCTCGGCATGGCCCGTTGATATGGATGTGCTTCCGAATATTGACGTCATCAGGGCCTTGAATCCTGTTGCAAAGTCGAGAACGCTGCCGTCTACTATCTGCAGAAGGATGTGAGGCTGGAACAGCAGAATGCATATTCCGGCTATAACAGACGATATAAAGAGCGTAATGATGGTTGGCAGCTTGGCCAGAATGAGACAAGCCGTGATGACCGGCACCAGCAGAAGCCACGGCGACAGGTTGAATGTCTGTGCCAGCGTGCCGGCAAAAAGCTCGCTCTGCTCGTTGCCGCTGTGGCTCATGACAAGTCCTGCAACGGTAAATATGCCGAGAGTGATTATTATCGACGGCACGGTGGTTATGAGCATATAGCGTATGTGGGTAAACAGCTTTGTGCCCGTTGTTGACGATGCCAGCACTGTCGTGTCTGACAGCGGCGAAATCTTGTCGCCGAAATAGGCTCCCGATATTATTGCTCCTGCAATCCATCCCTCGTCGAAACCCTGCGCCTTGCCTATGCCGAGCAGTGCCATGCCTATTGTGGCTATGGTAGTCCATGAGCTGCCGGTTATGATAGACACTATGGCGCATATTATGCAGCACGACGCAAGGAAAAACTGCGGCGTGAGAATCTGCAGACCGTAGTATATCAGCGTGGGAACCACTCCGCTGAGCATCCATGTGCCAGAGATTGCTCCGATGAGCAGAAGTATCACTATGGCCGGAGTAACCTTCTTTATGTTTTTGGCCATTCCTTCCTCAAGCACGCTCCACTTGTAGTTGTATTTTATCATTGCTATGCCCACACAAACAGCCGAGGCTATGAGCAGCGACACCTGACTGCCGCCAAGCAGGGCGTCGCCCCCGAAGGTAGGGATGACCATGGCCAGCAGGGCCACGAGAACGGCTAAAGGAGTCAGGGCTACGATTGGATTTGGTATCCTTGTCTTTTTGTTCATAACTAACCTATTGAAAATTTTGGCTGCAAAAGTAATAATTCTGCTGCTATAAGTCTGCAAAAAACTTCTGTTTTTCAACAAAAAGGTGCATTTTGTCTCATTTAAGAATAAACATGCAAAATAATTACATAAATGTGTGAAAAATCGGCATGTTACGCATGTCGTGTGTCATGAATTTTTACTGTTGTATGACAAGCAACAGATGGTCCGGCTGCATTGTTGACGATTTTGGCAGAAGCGCATCATGAATAATAGTGGTTAAAGAATGTAAATAAATTGCGCCGCTCTTTGACAAGCCGCTGAAAATAGCTATCTTTGCACATTATTATTATTTAAAAGGCTGAAAAGCGTGAAAATAAGAGAAGTGGTTGACGCCCTTGAACGTTTCGCGCCTCTGCCCCTGCAGGAGAGCTTTGATAATGCCGGCCTGCAGGCAGGACTGACAGAGGCGGAAGTATCAGGGGCTTTATTGTGCCTTGACGTTACCGAAAAAGTGGTCGACGAGGCTGTGGCTTTAGGCTGTAATCTCATCGTGAGTCATCATCCGTTGATTTTTCATGCACTGAAGCGCATCACCTATGCCGACGACGTGCAGCGTGCCGTGGCCAAGGCTTTAAAGAATGATATCACGGTGGTTTCCATGCACACTAACATGGACAATGCCCGTGGCGGTGTTAACTTCAAGATAGCTGAAAAAATGGAGCTTCATGACTGCCGTTTCTTTGCAGAAAAGACGGTTATGGGCATCGAGTGCGGCAGCGGAGTTATAGGAGAGTTGCCCGAGGCGCTTGCCGCCGACGACTTTGTGCTGATGCTGAAGCGCACGTTTGATGTCGAGTGTGTGCAGTGCAATCAGCTTTTGCGCCGTCCCATCAAGACCGTTGCCATCTGCGGAGGCGCAGGGTCGTTCCTCCTGTCTGAGGCAATTGCACAGGGAGCAGACGCCTTTATCACAGGCGAGATGCACTATCATGAGTATTTCGGTCATGAGCAGGAAATACAGATTGCCGTCATTGGCCACTATCAGAGCGAACAGTATACTAACGAAATATTTAAATCAATAATCGAGGAAGCGTGTCCGGGAGTTGTGACTTATCTCACAAAGACCAACACTAATCCTATAATCTACTTATAAAATATGGCTAAAAAAGATCCAACAGATTTGTCTGTAGAAGAGAAACTGAAAACTCTCTACCAGTTGCAAACCACATTGTCGGCTATCGATGAAAAGAGAGCCCTGAGAGGTGAGTTGCCTCTTGAGGTTCAGGACCTCGAAGACGAGATTGCCGGTCTTACAATACGTATTGAGAAAATAAAGAACGACATCAAGGAATTTCAGAATGCCGTTGTACAGAAGAAGGCTGAAATTAACGAGGCTCAGGCCAGCGTGGAGCGCTATAAAGAGCAGCTCAACGACGTTAAGAACAACCGCGAGTATGACACACTGAGCAAGGAAATCGAGTTCCAGTCGCTCGAAATAGAGCTTTGCAACAAGAAGATAAGAGAGGCTAACGTTAAGATTGAGGAGAAAAACAAAGATCTCCAGAACAATGAGGAGCTTATTAAGGACCGCCGTGTAGCTCTTGAAGAAAAGAAAAACGAGCTCGACGAGATTATGGACGAGACAAGAGCTGAGGAAGAGAAGCTTAAGGAGAAGGCAAAGGAACTCGAACTGAAGATTGAGCCGCGTCTGCTTACAAGTTTCAAGCGTATACGCAAGAATGCGCGCAATGGTCTGGGTATCGTTTACGTGCAGCGTGATGCATGTGGCGGATGCTTCAACAAGATACCGCCTCAGCGTCAGCTCGACATCAGAATGCACAAGAAGATTATTGTGTGTGAGTATTGCGGACGCATCATGATTGATCCTGAACTGGCAGGTGTTAAGAGCGAGAAGCCTGTAGAGGAGAAGCCGAAGCGTAAGCGCGTAATTCGTAAGCGTACTACGAAGAAAGAGGATGATGACGATTTTGTTCCAGAGGAAAGATTGTCATAAAAAGCAATACCTTATTAAATAAAAACCATGGAACAGACAAATAAACAAAGTGGACGTATCATAGCCATCATAGCTATGATGTTTATCTACGCCATGATTTCGTTCGTCACTAACCTGGCGGCACCGATTGGCGTAATATGGAAGAATCAGCCCGAACTGATGGGCAGCAACACATTAGGCATGATGGGAAACATGATGAACTTCCTTGCATACCTGTTTATGGGTATACCTGCCGGCAAGCTGCTTATCAAGATAGGTTATAAAAAGACTGCAATGGTGGCCATTGCAGTTGGTTTTGTGGGTGTGCTCGTGCAGTATCTGTCGGGCTTCCCTACAGGTCTTACCGGATTCTGGGTGTATCTTTTGGGTGCATTCGTATGCGGTTTCTCTGTATGTATGCTCAACACAGTGGTTAACCCCATGCTCAACCTCCTTGGCGGAGGCGGCAACCGTGGCAACCAGCTCAACCTTATCGGAGGAACGCTCAACTCGCTTGCCGGAACGCTGACACCTATGCTGGTGGGCGCCTTGGTAGGTACAGTTACTAAAGACACTGCCATAAGCGATGTAAACCTCGTGCTCTACATTGCCATGACTGTGTTTGCCGGTGCGTTTATCGTGCTTTCGTTCATACCGATAGCTGATCCGGAGATGGGTAAGGCTACACAAGACACCGTATTTGAACACAGTCCGTGGGCTTTCCGTCATTGCGTATTGGGCGTAATCGGTATCTTTGTTTATGTTGGAATAGAGATTGGTATCCCAGGCACTCTCAACTTCTATATCTCTGACACGACGTCGAAGGGTGCAGGAGTTGTTGGCGATGCTGCTGCCATAGGCGGTTTTGTTGCCGGAACTTATTGGCTGCTGATGCTTGTAGGACGTTTCGTTGCCGGTTTCATTGCCGACAAGGTTTCAAGCCGCGCCATGATGATCACTGTATCGCTCGTGGCTATCGTGCTCATGTTGGTGGCAATGTTCTCGTCTAAGACTTCAACAACGTCTATGCCTGTGTTTACGGGTTCTTCGTTCACAATGGTAACAGTGCCTGTCAGCGCTCTGCTGCTTGTTCTCTGCGGATTGTGTACGTCTGTCATGTGGGCAAGTATTTTCAATCTTGCTACGGAAGGACTTGGCAAATACACTGCTGCCGCTTCAGGCATATTCATGATGATGGTTGTCGGTGGAGGTGTACTGCCGCTGTTGCAGAACTTCATTGCCGACAAGGCCGGCTACATGATTTCTTATATCGTGCCGCTTGTAGCTTTGGCATACCTTCTTTATTATGCTCTGCTCGGATGTAAGAATGTCAACAAGGACATCCCTGTAGATTAAATGTGAAAATCGTTTTTCATAGTAATAAATTGAGACTTTTTAAGTCTGTAGGCCGCAAGATTGTTATCAGTCTTGCGGCTTTTGTTTTGCGGCTTGTCCCGGGATTCAGTAGTGATAATTTTGTTTTCTGTGTCGTGAACGATATCAATGCACACAAAAAAGACAGCAAAAGTTTGGCTGTGCCGTTATTTTGTCTTATCTTTGCAATGTACTCAAAAGGTGGTGTCCGGCATGCCTTATGGCTGCCGTGTCTGAGATTATACACATTGAACCAGTACGGATAATGCCGACGCTGGGATTTTGATGCAATTCTTTTATGGCGGTTATTCCGCGTCACCTGCTTTTGAGAGTGTTGACTGATCTTAAAAGAGGAGATTTAAGTATGACTTTTATTTCTTTTTTGTGCGTTATCCCCGTAAAGTCGGGTGCTGACTGCTGCATGCTGCGGAGGGTCGCTTTATGAAGCGTTATCCCGTTGCTTTGTCTGTGGCCGGCTCTGATCCGTCCGGCGGTGCAGGCATTCAGGCTGACTTGAAGACCTTTTCTGCGCTTGGAGTTTACGGCGCGGCTGCCGTTACAGCCATAACCGTGCAGAACACCAAGGGCGTTAAGTATGTTCATTCCGTGCCCGCACAGGTGGTATACGACCAGATTGTGGCAGTCATGGAAGACCTGCATCCCGATGCAGTTAAAATAGGTATGGTTAACGATGCAGCGACATTGGATGCCATAATAAATGCCTTGACAGACTGCCGTCCGCATTTTCTTGTTGTCGATCCTGTCATGGTTTCGAGCAGCGGAAAGATGCTCATGAGTTCTGATGCACTCACTTTGCTTGAAAAAAGGCTGTTGCCCATGACAGACCTGCTCACTCCTAATATACCTGAAACTTCAGTGCTGACCGGCATGCCGTCTGTATCTGCTAATGATGTTGAGGCTGCGGCACGTGCCATCCTTGATTATGGCACTCGTTCCGTACTGATAAAGGGCGGTCATGCATCGGGCTGTGTAAAGACAGATATGCTTTTCAGCATCCTTGACGGCAACATCTCCTTAAATGAATATTCGGCTCCCTCTGTAGCGAGCCGCAACACTCACGGCACGGGCTGTACACTTTCGTCTGCCATTGCCGCTTTTGTTGCCCGCGGTGATAGTCTTGTTGAGGCAGTAGGCGAGGCTAAACGCTATCTTACTTCTGCACTTGCGGCTGGAGCAGATATAACAATAGGTGATGGAACAGGCCCCTTGAACCATTTTTTCAGTCCTGTGCCGGCAATCGTAATTGATAAAGAATAAAGACAAAAAGATATGAACAGACTTCAGTTTATCACACATTTTACTGACAAATATACCTACGTCGACTCAGCCAGAATGGCTCTTGAAGGCGGATGCCGCTGGATTCAGCTGCGCATGAAGGATGCTACAGAGGCAGAGCTCAAAGCGGCAGCATTGCAGGTGAAGAGTCTATGCGCCGGCTACGGTGCCACGTTCGTCATTGACGATAATGTGATGATGGCGCAGCGTGTTGGTGCCGATGGCGTTCATCTTGGCAAAAATGACATGCCGGTGGACGAGGCGCGAAAGATTTTAGGTTCTGATTATATAATAGGTGGAACGGCCAACACATTCGACGATATTTGCCGTCTTGCCGCCCAAGGTGCCGACTATATCGGCTGTGGCCCGTTCCGTTTCACTACTACAAAGAAGAATCTTGCTGCCATTCTCGGGCTCGACGGATACAGACGTCTGCTTAAGCAGATGCACGACAGAGGAATAAACCTGCCGCTGATAGCTATTGGCGGCATTGGCTACGACGACATTCCTGACCTTTTCAGTGCAGGTGTTACGGGCATAGCCCTTAGCGGAAGCATCCTGCGTGCCGCTGATCCGGTCAGCGAGATGCGCCGTATAGCAGATCTGATAAATCAAAAAGAACAAACCTTATAATATATTTATGGAAAATAATGTAAGAATAACTTATCCGGGTTCAGAGAAAGTTTACCTCAAGGGTGAACTCTTTCCCGACATTCGTGTGGGCATGCGTGTCGTAAAGCAGACTCCCACGGTTACCGTTGATGGTGACAAACGCACGGAGCGTCCTAATCCTCCTGTGTATATTTATGATACTTCCGGTCCTTACAGCGACCCTGACGTTGCCACTGATGTACGCAAAGGCCTGCCGCGATTGCGCGAACCGTGGATACTGAAGCGTGGAGGAGTGGAACGCCTGAAGGAGATTTCGTCTGAATACGGACGCATGAGGCGTGATGACCACTCGCTCGATTCTCTCCGCTTTGAGCATATAGCCCTGCCTCTCAGGGCTAAGGAAGGCTGCCAGGTGAGCCAGCTTTACTATGCAAAGCAGGGCATAATAACCCCTGAAATGGAGTATGTAGCCATACGTGAGAACATGAACTGCAAGGAACTTGGCATCGAAACGCACATCACTCCTGAGTTTGTGCGCAGCGAGATTGCCGCCGGACGCGCCGTAATTCCTGCAAACATCAACCATCCCGAGGCAGAACCTATGATTATAGGCCGCAATTTCCTTGTGAAAATCAACACAAACATAGGCAATTCTGCCACAACTTCGAGCATAGACGAGGAGGTTGAGAAGGCTGTGTGGAGCTGCAAGTGGGGTGGCGACACGCTGATGGACCTGTCTACAGGAGCAAATATTCACGAGACAAGAGAGTGGATTGTGCGCAACTGTCCTGTGCCCGTAGGCACCGTGCCTATGTATCAGGCCATGGAGAAGGTTAACGGACATGCCGAAAACCTTACTTGGGAGCTGTTCCGCGACACACTTATCGAGCAGTGTGAGCAGGGAGTTGACTATTTCACCATCCATTGCGGCATACGTCTGCAGAACATTCATCTTGCCGACAACCGCATGACAGGTATGGTTAGCCGTGGAGGAAGCATTATATCAAAGTGGTGCCAGATGCATCAGAAAGAGAGTTTCCTCTATGAGCATTTTGATGATATCTGCGACATTCTGGCTAAATATGACGTAGCCGTTTCGCTTGGCGATGGATTGCGTCCGGGCAGTGTCTATGATGCCAACGACCGCGCCCAGTTTGCCGAGCTCGACACGATGGGAGAGCTTGTGGAGCGTGCTTGGGCAAAGAATGTTCAGGCATTTATCGAAGGTCCTGGTCATGTGCCAATGGATAAGATTCCTGAGAATATGCAGCGTCAGATAGAGAAGTGCCACAACGCGCCGTTCTATACGCTCGGCCCGTTGGTAACCGACATTGCGCCCGGCTACGACCATATAACAAGTGCCATCGGTGCGGCTCAGATAGGATGGCTAGGCACTGCCATGCTGTGCTATGTAACACCGAAAGAGCATCTTGCCTTGCCCGACCGTGACGATGTACGCGTGGGCGTGGTGACATACAAGCTTGCTGCACATGCAGCCGATCTGGCAAAGCATCATCCCGGTGCCATTGTGCGCGACAATGCGCTGAGCAAGGCACGCTATGAGTTCCGCTGGAAAGACCAGTTTAACCTTAGTCTTGACCCTGAACGTGCGCTTGAATACTACAAGACGGCCAACCATGTGGGCGGAAAATACTGCACTATGTGCGGTCCTAACTTCTGCGCCATGCGTATAAGCCAGACGATAAAAGAAGGCGAGTGCGACGTTTAATGCCAGTGGGCTTTAATGCCTCGGCGTTAAGCTGTCTGCGCAGCAGTATGACAGGCTGTATATGTGCCTGTCATGCCGTTATGCTAAGCTTGCATGAGCGCAATGAAGCATGAAGAAAGGAAACGCTTAACTCATTGAAAATAAGAAATTTACTATATAAAAAATAAAATAAAATGATAGAAAAGAAAGTATCACAGGGTATTATCAGTACCTATTTCAGCAAGTTGGAACGTAATCTTGACCTCGATGTTGCCATTGTAGGCGGAGGTCCGTCAGGCATTGTTGCCGCATATTATCTGGCAAAGGCCGGACTTAAAGTTGCCCAGTTCGACCGCAAGTTGTCTCCCGGCGGCGGTATGTGGGGCGGCGCAATGATGTTCAATCAGATTGTCGTGCAGAAAGAAGCCATCGAAATCGTGAAAGACTTTGACATCAACTTTGAGAGCTACGACGAAGACCTGTTTGTGATGGATTCTGTTGAGAGTACCTCTGCGCTGCTATATAAGGCCGTTCATGCCGGAGCAACAATATTCAACTGCTATTCTGTTGAGGATGTTGTGTTTAAGGACAATGTTGTCAGCGGTGTTGTTGTCAACTGGACTCCGGTTTTGCGTGAAGGTATGCATGTAGACCCGATTAACATTATGGCAAAGTGTGTTATCGACGGAACGGGCCATGACAGCGAGATGTGCAAGACTGTAGCACGCAAGAACGGCATCCGCCTCGCAACTGATACGGGCGATGTTATCGGCGAGCGCTCGCTCGACGTGGTTTCAGGCGAGAATGAGGTGGTTAACGGCACAAAGGAGATTTATCCCGGACTTTATGTCTGCGGTATGGCTGCTTCTGCCGTAAGCGGAACTCCCCGTATGGGACCTATCTTCGGCGGTATGCTCATGTCGGGCAAGAAGGTTGCCGAACTGATTATCAAGAAACTTAAATAGTTTTGGTGTGGGGCTATGAAGTAGCGGCTTTTTGTCCGGACTTCATAGCCCCTTATATATAATAAGGTGTATTCGTCTGGCATTTTGTCTGTGCAGACAGACGCCGAAATTCGTTTTGTTTACTTTTCGCTTTTCATTTTTGCTTAAACAATGCTTTGGATTGTAGTTACTTCTCCCGTTTTTTTATCAGATGAAGCCACGTTTCTTCATCGTCTGTTGGCCAACGGCGTTGACATAATACATCTGCGTAAACCCGGAGCATCGGCTGCTGACTGTGCGCGCCTGCTTGAAGAGCTGTCGGCAGAAGACCGCTCGCATATTGTAGTTCACGACTTTTTTGAACTGGCGGAGCCTTATGGTTTGCGCGGAATACACCTTAACGCGCGCCGAAACATTGTGCCCGAAGGTTACAGCGGTCATGTCAGCCGTTCGTGTCATTCTCTTGAAGAGGTAAAACAGCACAAAGATAACTGCAATTATGTATTTCTCAGCCCGATATTCGACAGCGTGTCAAAGCAGGGATATGCCTCTGCCTTCACTGATGCAACGCTCCGTCAGGCGTCAGAACAGGGCATTCTGGACAATAAGGTTGTGGCTCTTGGCGGTGTTACGCCGGATAAGATACACTATCTGAAGTCTCTAAATTTCGGCGGCGCGGCAATGCTGGGCTGTATCAACAGTATGGCCGGACTGAGCGAAGCGCAACTTTGCGCACGTTTACACAGCATAAGAGAATGTTTTAGACAGCATTGATGTTGTTTTGCCGATAAAAGCCATGGCTACAGGCTGTTGCGTGTAGTTATGGCTTTTGTTTTTTTGTCGTTTCTTTGCTGTTGGCAAAAGTTTTTTGCGTCATTTTCTTTGTTGTATATATAGCCGTTTTCTTTAGCTTGTCTGCATCTTTTCGTACGCTAATCACAGATTTAGGTTTAAACCAAGCCGTTTTATCAGAAAAAATCCTATGACTTACGACCTGAAAAGCGGCCACTTTTGCATCAAAAGTGATAGAGTTATGACCCGTAACTCAGCCACTAATAGTTTGAAAGTAAACAACTGTCATTTACTTAACAAACCATGTAAATTGTGTTGGATAAATGTTTAATCGAAAGTGTTTCTATGGTAAAAACTTTCGATTTTTGAGCGTCTTTTCGCTTTGAGTAAAAATATAGTCATAAAAATTCTGCGGAAAGACATATTCCGAAGATTATTTGCTGTGCTGTTGTCCGTCCTGTTATATTAACCGTAACTTAACCTTGATTTTATTTCATTTTAATAAAAATCTCTTACGTGTACATTAAAATATGGGCTTTTTAGGTGTATTATTTTCGTAATTATTTTGCTGCAAACTCGTAGTTATGCTGTAAGAAAGATGAAACACCATACAGATAATTTTGCATACGAAAATTTAATTATGTTTCATTAAAACAAAATTATTTATGAAAATTTCTAACACAATCAAGTCTGGCGTAGTTGTGGCATTCCTTTCAGCCGGTATGCTGTCAGCATCAGCACAGGAAATCAGTTTGAATCAGGACAACTACACCGTTCCGTCATGGACACGTCTGACACGCCTCATGGCAGAAATGCAGTCGGCAAGTCAGCCTTACAGCATCAACATGACACTTAACGGAGATCCTACTACGCGTATGGCTTTTGCCTGGTTTACCAACAGTTCTGTGAAGACTGGCAAGGTGCAGATTGTCTTGAAGGCAGACGCAAGTGTAGAAGATTTCAGCAAGCCCGACATCACAATAGATGCTGTTTCTGCTGATGTAAAAGACCTTAACTACGTGACGAGCAAAAACGGAGTGGAAGGCATTGAGGCCAACACAAAGCGCTCATACACAAGCCATAAGGCTCTGGCAAAAGACCTGAAACCGGGCACAACCTATTCGTTCCGTGTTGGTAACGAGGAGGGTTGGAGCGAGATTGGCCACTTTACCACAGCCGCCGAGTCATACGACAAGAAAGAAGGATTCTCGTTCATCTATATAACAGACACCCAGGCACAGAATGACGGCATGTTTGATGTTTCTCAGAAAACAGCCCATGCAGCACAGAAGATGGTGCCCGATGCCAAGTTTGTGCTGGTGAACGGCGACTTGGTTGAAACTTCAGGAGCCAACAACTCTGAATGGGAATATGAGCAGTGGTTCAGCACAATGCAGGATATTTGGATGAACTATCCGTTGGTTGTTGCGCAGGGTAACCACGATACAAGTTCAAACAGCAACTTTGCATGGCACTTTAACACAGACAACACGTTCAACACAACTTCGGCCGTGCCTACTACAATGGAAGGAACAGTTTATTCGTTTGTTCAGGGCGACGCCTTGTTCATGGTGATAAACTACGAGGACTACAAGAAAGAAGGCTACTTTGACGCCCTTGCCGACTGGATGAGAAAGCAGGTTGAGGAGCATAAAGACGTTAAATGGCGCATTGCCACATTCCATAAGAACATGTTTACAGGCAGCCAGTCGCACCAGAGCGACAGCGACGGACGTCTTGTACGTGAAAACATGCTCCCCGTGTTCAACGAGCTTCATATAGACGTTGCCTTGCAGGGCCACGACCATATCTACGAAGTTATCGGTCCGGTTAACAACCTGACAAAGACTCTTGTAGACGGTGCCGTAGAAGAGGTTGAGACCGTTGTTCCCGGCGGAGTGCGTGAGAATATGACAGGAAAGCAGGGCGGTGTGTTCAACGTAAACGAAGGCACTCTGTACTTCCTGAACAATTCTGCCGGCAAGAAGAAGTATGAGCCGCGCGACGAACAGGCTATGATTGACGCATATTCGGCTCATGGAGTTGACAATTACTGGGGACTCTTCTCTGGAAAATTCGGTCAGACAGGCGAACCTACATTTAGCGACGTTACAGTAACGGCCGACACGATATTTGTAAGCACATACACCGTTAACGACGCAGGCAGCGCAACACTGTTTGATTCGTTCAAGATTATCAAGGAAGAAGGCAGCTCTACGGGCGTTTCTAAGGCAGAGACATCTCCCGTAAGGATTTATAACGACTCTGACAACAAGCAGATTGTTATTAAAGGTGTTGAGCCTGAGAGCGTTGAGGTATATTCTTCTAACGGTGCATTGGCAGGACGCTATACAGGAACAACAATTGCCACTAATGCAATGGGCAGCGGCCTGTATATTGTTAAGGCCATAAAAGGCAACAAAAGCTACTACGGAAAGGTGATAGTTGAATAAGTTACCGTCATGTGTTATACATAATAGTCTTTCTGAACGTCTGCCGTAATTCATCGGCAGACGTTCAGTTGTTTTATATAGTTTTTAACCGTATTTGTTAAAAAAATAAATATAAGCTTGCCCGTGCAACGTTTGTTATGGTTTATCCGTCTTAAAAGTGAAAAAATCAAAAGCATTGCAGCCTTAAAAAGTCAGAAATGCTGTTTGAGGTTAAAGATTTTCAGTAAAAAAAGCATAACATATGACAAAGATACGTGTTGATATAAAGCGGATGATGCTGCTTCCGGCAACGTTGATGACATTGACGGCAGCAGGACAGAACGTCAGCGGACAGGTGGTGGATGCGCATGGTAATGGCATACCATATATAAATGTGGTGGCCTTGTCGCTGCCTGATTCGGCTTATGTTACGGGCGTTATGACCGACAGCATTGGTCGTTTCGGTTTCGATGTTCCGCCAGAAGGACGCCTGTTGCGCGTTTCGGGCGTGGGATATAAGACCGTTTATGCCGACAGGACAGGCAATGAGGGCCGCATCTGTCTGCAAGAAGACACGCAGATGCTTGGCGAGGTGGTTGTCAGGAGCCGCATGCCGAAGACGAGGCTGAAGGGCGATGCCATGGTGACAAACGTGGTGGGGACGGTGCTGGAGACGGCAGGAAGTATGGAAGATCTGCTCGACCGCATACCAAATGTGTCGGCAAACAGCGAGAAAATAGAGGTTTTTGGGCGCGGAGAGCCCGAAATTTATATAAACGGGCGCAAGATGCTCGACAAAGTGGAGCTTGAACGCCTTAGTTCGGACAATATAAAGTCGGTTGAGGTTGTAACAAATCCCGGTGCAAGATATGGCGCAAGTGTCAAGTCGGTTATACGCATAACCACCAAAAAGGCTGTTGGCGAGGGCTTTGGCTTTGACAACAGACTGTCGGGTGAGCTTAAAGAGCGAGGCTATGTCTCGGGGCAGGAGCACATAAACATGAACTGGCGCAGCGGAGGCCTCGACATAGGCGGAACGTTCAATATATCAAGGGAAAACAGATTAGACCCTAAGCGGATAGACCAGATAACGTATATAGATAAGACATTGATGCAGCCTAATGAAATAGATCAAGTATATAAAAATACAGATTTTTATGGGCGTTTGGCATTGAATTATTCGTTTGATAACAAGAATTCCCTTGGATTTAGTTTTATGTCTTATCGCGAGCCTTGGTATAAGGCTTGTGGATATATGAATTCAGAAGTTATAAAAGATAATATTCTTTTAGAAAAACTTAAAAGTTATTATAATGCTGATATTCAGGCAACTGTTTTACAAGGAAATGTTTATTATGTTGGTAAAATATGGAACTTTGACATAGAGTTTAATACAGATTGGTATTGGAACAAGTCTGTAAAAAATATGTCAACGAAGGAAACTTATCAAGAAACAGGGCTCGAACCTGTAACTCAGCAGGTCAGCACTCTATCAGATGATCTTAACAATCTTGTGGCGTCAAAGCTGGTGCTGACGTCTCCGCTGTTTGGCGGCACCTTGTCTTTTGGCGGAGAGTATTCTTATTCGGTGCGCAAGACTCTTTATGGTGTGCTTCCGGCAGATGTCCTCGAAGACGACAAGAGCCGTATAGAAGAGGGTATGGCTTCGGCCTTTGTTGAATATGTCCGCCATTTTGGGCCTTTTAGCATGCAGGCCGGAGTGAGGTATGAGAATGTAGATTTCGACTATTATGACGACGGAGTGTATGTGGGCGAACAGAGTCGTGTGTTTAACAATGTCTTTCCTTCGTTGTCGCTTTCGGGCATGTTAGGCGATTTTGGCGTTCAGTTGGGCTATGCGTCAGACATATCCCGGCCGTCTTATAACCAGCTTCGCAGCAACATAACCTACGATAATCGCTACACTTATGAGGGCGGTAATCCGTTTTTGCTGCCGTCAAGGTCAAACAACGTCAACTTGGCGCTTACATATAAGTGGATAATGTTGAATGCAGGATGGTCGCATGTAATTGATCCGATAATACAGCACAGCGAACCCTACGGAGACGACCCGTCGGTGGTGCTTTTCAGGCAGGTAAACGGTGAGTCGTACGACAAGATGTACGCCTCGCTTAATATAAGTCCGACTTTTGGAGTGTGGCATCCGTCGCTTATGCTCGGCGTGCAGAAGCAGTGGTTCGCCATGCAGGTTCACGGGCATAATCCGCTCGACAATCCCGTTGGAACATTCCGTTTTGACAACACATTAGACACTAAAATATGCCGTATTTCGCTAAATATGCGCTATACGACACGTGGAGGCGACGAGAATGTGTACATGAGGAAGCCGTCTTTCAGGGCAGATATGTCTTTATATAAGGCATTTATGCAAGACCGGCTTACGGTGCAGCTGCAAGTAAAGGACTTATTCAAGACCTCACGCCAGCGCTTGACCATGTTTTATGGCTCCATGCGCGAGACGCTTTGGGGCGCTCCGGCTCAGCGCAGAGTTAGCCTTACGGTGCGCTATAAGTTTAATGTTGACAAGAGCAAATATAAGGGCACGGGAGCAGGACAGAGCCAGAAAAGCCGTATGTAGACGGCAAGTGTGTTGACTTTACGGCATGCTGCGTATGAAGATTATGATGTTTTTATTGCCTGAAGGCATTAATCGGCATCAGTTTTTATACGTGGCATGCCGTTTTTTAATATATTTGATGTAGTCTGAAGGTATTTAATTGACTACAAATAGATTAAAAGAAACTCGCATGAGAATAGGCAACGGATAAGAAATTGGTAAAGTGCTTTGATACACTATATTTCTCATGCTGTCAAACAACTCTTATTTGTTTGCAAATATAATATTATTGCAGGTAATAATCAAAAATAACGAGGTTTATTTTCATTTTTACCTGCTGATATTTGTTCCGGATTATCAGATGCGATATATTTGTAATTAGGATTCGTACCGTGTTCCAAGCGGTTCATAAGTAACGACTTGCGGAGTTTTGGCAACAAGGGGATGCGGCTCCGTTTTATAGAAATGACTTATGCAAACCGACTTATCCATTTACAACAGTCTTCGCCCTTCCTTTATAGAAGGCGTTCACGCCGTGAAGTTCAATGCTTTGTCGGCGGTCATATCGCGTTACCGGGATTATGCCCGCAGTTCCGAACAAATAAAAGCGTACTCGGGAGATTCTCTTCTGATGCGGGACATCGCCTCCTTGCTTGACGAAGCACCCCGTCCCATAACGAGGGAATACCAGGATTTCACCCCGTTCCTGCTTCTTCTGATGCTTTCGGAGGAGTTTCATGCCGTCCATTACGTCGAGCGTCTTGTAACGTGGTATTTCGGCTACTGTTGTGTCGATGAACTGCGGACGGTCTGCACCATTCTGTCCGAGTGTTCCTACCCGCATCACGACACGCTGCGGCTGCGGTTCAAGAATTACCTGCGTGAAGCCCGTAAGACATTGGGTATGCCCGTTGAATGTAACGCTGCTGTCATGCTGAAAATGCTCGACGCCTCTTATGAACATCTCACTCCCGCCGATGTCGGGGAGTTCGAGGAGCTGTTGCACCTGGGGGACGATTACGAGTTCATCTCCCGTGTCAAATCGAATTATCTTGCCTCGGATAACGTCACGGAACTCGCCGGGGTTTGCGGGTATTCCAGCACGATTACCTTCCGCCGGCGTTTCCAGCGGGTTTTCGGCTGCTCGGCCTCCTCGTGGTTGCGTCAGCGCCGTATCGAACGTATCGGGGAGTTGCTGCGGACGACACACTACACGTTGCAGGAAATAGCCTACATGTGCGGTTTCTCCGCCCAATCCCACTTTACGGACTTTTGCAAGCGGAATATGGGGAGCAATCCCACTTCCATCCGTCAGGAAAGCCGGATTTGACATTAAAATCGGCTCCGTGATAAAAAAACGAAGAGAAAGATAAAAATCGTAATCCGCCGGTTTTTCGATTCGCTAACTTTATACGCGAAAGTAACAAGACGGATTATGATTGCATTTATAGAAAAATTAAACAGCGAAGTCCTGCGGAGTATCGAACGTATCGAATCGCGGGATACCGACGTGTTGAAAAAGTCGCTTGAAGCGTCACGTGTCCTGGGAGAAGCGTTCGACCGTTTGAAACAATATATCATCGGCTACCGTTTTCAAAACGATGACGAGGAAATAAAGTTCTTCAAAGAAATCAAACCCCGTCTTTTTTGCCGTCTGATCTATTACCGCAAGCTCTACAATATCGAGATGAACCGTCCGGTAGGAAGTATCGAGGCACAACGGGAGTACCTGGACGCCCATGTTCGGGCCATCAACGCGTACACGCAGAAACGCCTCGACTTTATCCGCTATTTCCGCAGCGGCGCCACACACCTGGACAGCCTCTATTTCCTGCGCGGGCAGACCGACACGGAGCAATACCTGGAAACCTTCTACTATGAACTCGACCCGCAGTTTTCGACAAACGCGGATTTCAAGGTGGCGAAAATCCTGGCCAACGATATGTTGTCGGTTTATCTTATGGGCGAATTGGAATCACTGGAGAGCACGAACCTCCGGAACATGGTTCTGCCATTGTCTGACGTGCGTCCGACATGGCAGGACTCGAAGACGGATCTGACGGAACTTATTTACCTGCTCGACAGTAAAGGCTGTTTCGGCAATGTGCCACTCACGCAACTTGCCAGCTACATTTCCAACGCTTTCAACGTACACCTCGACATGAACCTTTCGAGGACATTCTGCGATATGAAAATCCGAAACAACCCGACACCGTGGCTTGACAAGGCGAAAGAGGCCCTGCTTAAACGTATGCAGACGTGGAAGCGAAACAAGAAAAACGGCAATTCCGAGTAGAATATGAACCGGTAAAGCACTCTATTCCTTATAGAAACACTGATAATCAGCGTTGTATATAACAAAAGAACCGAGGTCGGTTTTCCCCCGTAACTCTCGAAAGGAACTTTCCCGAACGCCCGTATTTGCACCCGTATAAGGAGCCGATACGGGTGTTCCGTTGTAGCCCCGTCCGGATTAGAACACCGTTAAGCGTTGAATCACAGTATTCTATCGCATTTCTGCCCATAAAAATACCGAGTACGGGCCGCGGATTTCGGTAAAAAACACTGCCTTCTTCACCGCATGAACCGTTGAGAATCAGTTCACTGCAAATTATCAAAAAAAAGTCGTACCGACCTCGTTTTAAGCTGTCCATATAAGCCCGACCTTTGTAACAGACTAAAAAACAAAGGAGTATGAAAATCATAGTGATCGGTTCGCGAGCCTATAACGAGCTTGTCGGGCGTATAGAGAAAATAGAGGCTGCAATCGCCTCTCTCCCTGAAAAGGGGCGTGCATGGAATAAGGAGTATATAAACGACGAATGGATGGACGGTGAGCAGGTCTGCCGTTACCTGGGTATCAGCGGGCGTACCCTTCAACGCCTCCGCTCGGATCACGTGATCACCTATTCGGCCATCAACCGGAAGCTGTATTATTCCCTCACGGAAATCCGCCGTGTGCTGAAGGAGCGTTCCGTGCGGCGCAAAAACCGACCAAAGGAATAGGCCATGTTTCTGGACAAGGAATATTTCGACGGATGGATGCAGCGGCTCTCGGAACGGCTGGAACGTATCGAGAAGCTGTGCGCGGGGGACGTGGAGCAACCGCTTTCCATCCTGCCTGACGGGGAGCGTCTTCTGGACAATTACGACCTGTGCCGTATGCTCAATATCAGCAAGCGCACACTCCAGCGTTACCGCACCTCGGGAGAGCTGCCTTACGAGATGATCTATCACAAGACCTTCTACCGGGAATCGGACGTCCTGCGGTTCATCGAGCGTAACTTCAGTAATTTCCGTAAGCTGAAAAAGGATCGTCCTGCCGGTTCCGGTTAGGCCCTGTCCCGAGAGTCCGGCGTCATGGAAAAACGCGGAGATACATGGAATAAGGCACGACAAGGCGGTACAACCGCTCGATATTTGCCGTAAAATCAGTATGTTTGCACTTGGAAGCCTATATAATAATGAAGCAATGAAAGAAACTGATAAAATATATCCTGCCGACAAAGGGGAGGAAGAGCTGCTGCATAACGTGCGCCATATCTTGCAGGAAGCGCGCGCGAAGGTGATACATCATGTCAATTCGACCCTCGTGAGGGCTTACTGGCAGGTAGGGAAATATATAGTGGAGTACGAGCAGCAGGGAACCGGCCGTGCCGGATATGGCAAGGCTGTCATCAACACCCTTTCCAGGCGGCTCGTGGCGGAGTTCGGAAACGGGTTCACGGCCACCAACCTGCGGTACATGAGGCAGTTTTACCAGTGCTACCCGAAATATCACACGCTGTGTGATAAATTGAGTTGGTCGCATTGCCGCACGCTTCTCAAGGTGTCGGGCGATGCCGCCCGTGATTTTTACCTGCACGAGTGCGTCAAGGAAAACTGGAGTGTCCGGCAGCTCGACCGCCAAATCAACACGCTTTTCTATGACCGCCTGCTGGCCAGCCGAGACAAGAAAGCCGTGAAAGAGGAGATTTCCCGTACCGAACCCGGACGTGTCGAACCCAAAGAGATCATCCGCGACCCGTATATCCTGGAGTTTCTCGGTATCCCGCAGGGAGAGCATTTTCTGGAAACCGATCTGGAGCAACTGCTCATCAGCCGCTTGCAGCGCTTGATGCTCGAACTCGGGAAAGGCTTCGCCTTCGTCGCGCGACAGAAGCGTATCTCCTTCGATGACAAGCATTTCTACATCGACCTGGTCTTTTACAATTACCTGGCCCGTTGTTTCGTTTTAATAGACCTTAAATCCGGGGAGCTGACCCATCAGGATTTGGGGCAGATGCAGATGTATGTCAATTACTACACCCGTGAGTTGATGAATCCCGGGGATAACCCTCCGGTGGGTATCGTCCTCTGCGCGGAGAAAAACGACGCGGTCGTCCGTTATACGCTGCCCGAAGATGAAAAGCAGGTCTTCGCCGCCCAGTACATGACCTATCTTCCCACGCAGGAGGAGCTGCAAACACTCTTGCAGGAAGTGTGACGACAACGCTCACGGACATATGAAAAAAGCCGATGGAAATCTGTACTTCCGTCGGCTTTTCGTTTACATCTTGATCCCTTTCTTCGCGGGGCCGTTCTCCGGCGGGCTGCCCACGCCCGCGATCACGATGCGCCCCCCGGAGGCGTCGGCAATCTGCCGCAGCCGGGAAGGAATACGGGCCGCCGTGTTGTCTTCCTTCGGGAGCTCTTCCGCCGTGTCATGCCGCTCCCGGCACACGTCGTTATCCTCCTCCGCCTCCTTTCCCTCGCTCTCCTCTATCGGTTTGAGGCTTTGCTGTATCCTGCGGTCTATTTCCGTCAGGTCAGCTTTCAGGGCCGTCAGTTCGGGTTCCTTGCGCCAGGAACTTTCCACCACTTCCCGCAGGACGGGAATATCTTTCTCCAGTTCCTCATTCTTTTTCCGGAATTTTTCCAGTGTCGGCTCGATGGTTGCGAGCGCGTGGATGAAGTTCATCGCCGCCAGTCGCGGGTCGGAGGCGATATTCCCGTAGTTGTACTGGTAGAGATAATCCCCTTCACCCCGGACATAAAAACGGTTCTGCACCAGGTCGAGCCCGTCTTTCCCGGTCGTTTCGCTCTGGACGAGCAGCTCGAACCCGTAGAGGCTCCCGATAGGTTCGAGCCTGTCGAGCGTGCGTGCCGTTTCGGCGATACGGTTGAGCTGTTTCCCGATGAGCTTGGGGTCGGAGGTTTCCAGCCCGTTCAGTTTCACGGGATTGCGGTACGAGCCGTCCTCATTGAACTCGACGCGGGCCTTGAAGTGTTCCAGATCCTTGCCGATACGCCGTATCAGGTCGTTGTTCTTCTCTATCTTTTCCGTGATCTGCTCCAGCTTGTAGCGGCTCGATGATTTGCCGCGCACGAATGCCTGGCGTTCGCTTTCGAGCGTGGCGATCTTCTTCTCCAGGCGGGCCTTGTCCAGCAGGTCTGTATTTCCCGAGAGGACGGCGACATACTCGGAAAAATTCATGCCGCTCTTCTCGTCGATGGCCCCCTCGTCGATGGTACGGCTTCCCATGTTGTTGGTCTTGAGCTGGCGGATGAACAGTTGCTTGTTGTGCAACAGCCCGAACTTGTAGGCGTCGAGCGACTTCTCGACGGCGTATAATATCACGTCCACCTTGTTGTCGGCATGGAGTTTGGCGATCTCGTTCCCGGTGCGTATTCCCCGCCCGTCGCGCTGTTCCAGGTCGCTGGGACGCCAGGGGCAGTCCAGGTGGTGTATCGCCACGCAGCGTTTCTGCGCGTTCACTCCCGTCCCGAGCATCTCGGTCGATCCGAAGAGTACGCGGATTTTTCCGGTGTTCATACCGGCGATCATCTCCTTGCGCGCTTTTTCCGAGGTCGCCTCCTGGATGAACCGCACCTCGCTTTGGGGTATGCCGTAATCCTCCGCAAGTTTACGCCGTATCTCGGAATAGACGTTCCACCCCGCTCCGGGTTTGTAGGTTCCCAGGTCGGAAAATACGAACTGCGTACCTTTGTACGCCTCGAAACGGCGGTAGTAACCGGCAATCATACGGGCGCAGTGGCTCGCCTTGTTGTCCACGTGGTCACTGTATAGTTCGGGGTCTATCATACGCATATCGAGCGACATCTTGCGGGCGTAGTCTGTGGCAATGAGCATTTTCGCCTTTTCCTCCCGCTCCGAGAGCGGCAGGCGGCCCAGGAGCGTGGCATCGCCCGATTTGGCGAACTGCACCAGCCGTTCTATGAACTCCGTCTGCTGGGGTGTCGGCGGGATATTGTGCAATATCTCGTTCTTTTGCGGTCGGTCGATCCCTATATCCTCCGCCGAGCGGTAATCTGTAATCTCGGAGTAGAACATGGCCAGTTCGGGAACCTTGATGAAATATCGGAACCGTTCTTTCTGCACGACCTCGTTGGTCACGGAAAACTCGTAGTCGATGGTTTTCTTGGCAAAAATGGCCGCCCAGGCATCGAAGGTGCGGATATTCTGACGCTCCAGTTCCTTCGGGCGCAGGTACTTGAAAAGCAGGTACAGTTCCGTGAGCGAGTTGGAGATGGTCGTTCCCGAGAGGAACGTCGCCCCCAGGTCGCGGCCCGTGCGCTGCTGTATGGTACGCAGCGCGAAAAGCATGTTGAGCGCCCGCTGCGACCCCTCGGGATTTCCGAGGCCCGCCACCCGGTCATGCCGGGTCGTGAAAGTCAGGTTCTTGAATTTGTGGCTCTCGTCCACGTAGAGGTGGTCGATACCCATGAGGCGGAAGTCCACGGCGTCGTCCTTGCGTGTTTCCAGCGCGTGCGCCACCTTCTGCAACTTGGCTTCCAGGTTGGCCTTGCGTTTCTGACACCCTTTCATCATGGCGCGGGAAACGTCCCTGCCTTGTGCTTTGAGCACTTCGAGGTTCTCCTCCACACAGTCCAGCTCGGCCTGCAATATCTCCTGCTGTATCTCCGGAGACTGGGGTATCATGCCGAACTGTTCGTGCGAGAGGATCACGGCGTCCCAGTCGTTGTTGCGTATCTCCCGGAAGATGCGCTCACGCTTCCGGGGCGTGAAATCCTCCTTGCCCGGGTAGAGGACTTTGGCCATCGGGTAAGCGGTGCAGAACGTCCGGGCTATTTCATGGATGTTGGCTTTCAGCCCGATAATCATGGGTTTGTTGGCCAGTCCGAGGCGTTTCTTCTCGTAGGCCCCGCAGCACATGATGAGGGTCTTTCCGCCGCCACAGGCTAAGCGCAAAGCGCCTTGCCGTCCTTTCGGACGGTAGGTTTCTAAAC
>ERZ779821.20-NODE-20-length-66110-cov-4.95828_pt1 | contig 66110 bp, 65 predicted proteins | sample MGYA00511884_ERZ779821 | MGnify/ENA primary metagenome ERZ779821 (study PRJEB29588, sample SAMEA2152664) | human gut metagenome | biome: human gut; feature: human-associated habitat; material: faeces | place: Denmark | collected 2008/2010 ... | reverse complement strand
TTCAAAAAATAAAAAGACTATTTTCAAAATCTTACGACTTTGTCAACAGTCTGAAAATAGCAGATAGACAATATGTTTATCTGCTATTTTGCATTTACTATTTAATTTCAGTTCCGCCCCATTCTACAACGGTAAATCCACTTCTTTTAACTGCAGTTATTTTTTGTTCTTTTATATTTATATATTCATTTAAACCTTTCCATTCCATCATAATTCTAATTAAAGTATCAGGCTGTTGACTAATAATTAATGGCATACTTTTTTCTATTTCTTCTGGAGTTTGAAATCTAACATAAATATAATCATTTTGTTGTAATTTAGGTAGCCAATAAATAATAAATTCCTCTGCTTCTTTATCATTTAAGCCAAGTATTGCTAATTTTTCCTCTAAAAAGTTACTTATATTTTCTTTTCTTACAACAAATCCTTCTTTTAGAGTTTCATCGTATTTTTTTGTATTTGTACATTCATAATATAGAGAATAATATTCTCTACCAGTTTTATTATCTATTAAAGTTCCATCTGGGTATGCAGTTAATTCCCAGCCATTATTATAATTTGGATAAACACAGGTTATTTTTTCTGGATTTCCTAATTTTACATAAATATTAGTTTTCTCTTCTGGATATAGGTATATTATAGGCTTATCAAGTTCTGGATGCTTTGGATCATAATAATAGCCTGGATACTCATTTTGATTACATTTAACTTCAGAAATCTTTTTATATATGATAAATCCTCCTATTATTAATATACCTATAATTAATAGAATTACCAATAATTTGCCTTTATTCTTTTTGTTATTATTTTTGGCATTATTATCTGTGTTATTTATATTTTCTTTATCATTCTCCATATATGACACCTTTATATCTATATTATCATTATAAATAAAATTTTTCAACAATATTACAACAATTTTTGCAAAAAATATTGCATTTTATGTTGACTTTTCTTTAGAATCATGATATATATTAGATGTATTTTATAATACACTGAAAAATTGAATATTGATATTCCTCATTTTACTCATTTAGAGGAGCCATTAGAGTTAAAAGTGCCCGAGTTAGTGTATGTTTTGTTTAAGGGCAATGAATTTAATGAATAATAAGTGCTACAAAATATCATGTTTGATTTACAGGAAAACACATTTAAAAGTAAATAGCCTTAAAAATGCCAAAATTTAAGGCAAGATTGAAATTGCCAAAAGTAATAATGCTTTAGGTTTATTAAAAAATGCCAAAAGAACTGGTTTGATAAATTTCTACATGAAATAAAAAGTTCTAACTATGACTACAGCGATATTTTGTTGCTGTAGTTTTTAGTTTATTTTTGATTTTTATGTTATTATTATAGTATACAAATTGTTTTAATGCAATTTGTAGTTCATCAAGATTTTTGGGATAATTGTTCTTGATGAAATCTTTAAATTGACCGTTGAGTGTTTCTATCCAAGGATTATGAGTACATGTGTATGGTGCAGACATACTTGGAATAAGATTCATTTCAGCGGTTTTTGTGTTATATATTCCACTTTTATACATTCCACCACGATCAGAATGTAATATTACATCATCTAGTTTATAGTCACTATTATTTAATAAATTTAAATTGTATTCTATGAAATCATTATTTAATGACTTTCCAATGCATGATACTAATATTTCAGTACTATAAGCATCAATAAAGAATGATACATTTTGTTTTCCATCTTCTTCTAACTTCACTTCTGTTGTATCGGTTGATATTACTTTATAAATATCATCTATATCAATATTTTCTGCTATATTTTGATAAGTGTATTTATTTTCGTCGCCCTTTGTTGTAATTGTATACTTTCCTTTGTTTTTCTTTTTCTTTCGAACTTCAGGTAATTTCATTATGCAACATTTAATTAAAAATGACATATAATACGAAATAATTATTCCTTCGTGATATTCAATTTGTTCCTTTATTTGTCTATACCCAGCTGTTCCATTGGATAAATCATAATATTTTTGAATTATTGGTTTTAATGATTCATGATTTAATTCATATCTATTTTTAATATTTTTCCTTTTTAATCATTTGTAATAAGCATCTCTTGACACTTCTAATTCTTCACACATTATGTTTATTGGATATTGTTCTTTGAATTTTTCAATAAATTGGAATTTGTACGTATTTCTTTTTCCAGGAAGGCGTTGAATTTTTTTAATATTTCATATCTCACATTATTTTCAGTTATTTCTTCTTTTTTCAATCCTTTTTTCTTTTTAAAACAATTTTCTTCGCCTTCCTGAATATACTCTCTAATCCACCTATTAATTGTACCTGTACATTTCTTTTTGCCTAAAACTATTCTTTCTACTTCCATTTGAGATTTCTTATCAACTAAAACCATTTTTACAGCTTTAATTTTTTCTTCTCTAGTAAAATTTCTATATTCTCTTGTCATACATATCCTCCTTATATTAATTTTAACATATAAAAAATCTACACGCTTTTTATTTCGTGTAGATTTTCTTCAAATCACTTCTAGTCTCTTTTTTTTAATTACTATTTATAAAATTAATTATTTATAATATAATATAGATATGAGCAAGAAAAAAGAAATAATTAAATGGTTGATATTTAGTTTTATATTATTGGGACTAGGTATATTAATAATTAAAGTTTTAAAAGAAGATTATATTTGGATGGATACTTTGCAAGATAAAATGGTAAGAAATAATACTTTAACTAGTATTATGAAATTTATTACTAGTTTTGGTAGTGCTTATTTTTTGATAATAGTAGCTGGAGTTTCTATGTTAATATTTAAGAAAAAGAATATGGGAAATTATATTGCTTTAAATTTAGCTATAATATATCTACTTAATGTTATTATTAAAAATATAATTAAGAGGGCTAGACCTTTAGGATATGGTTTGTTATATGAAAATGGATATAGTTTTCCATCTGGTCATTCGATGGTTAGTGTGGCTTTTTATGGTTTTATTTTATATTTAGTTATTAAAAATGTTAAGAATAAATATTTTAAATATATAGCATCTCTAGTAATTATACTTTTAATGGTATTAATTCCTATTAGTAGAGTTTATTTGGGAGTACATTATCCTAGTGATGTTATTGGTGGTGCTTTGTTTAGTTTGGGTTATCTTTTGTTATTTGTTACGTTATATAATAAATTTTGTAAAGAATAGAAATATTATTGACTTAATAAAAGATATATAGTAATTTTTAAATGGAGGTATTATGAAGATAGGGATAACTAATGATCATAGAGGTGTAAAAAAGAAACAATTATTGACAAATTTTTTAACTGATTTAGGGTATACTATAAATAATTATGGAACCGATACAGAAGATTCTGTTGATTTCCCAGACTATGCTTATAAATTAGGGAGAGCTATTCAAAATAATGAAGTTGATTTAGGTATAGCTATATGTGGTACAGGAATAGGTATGAGTATAGTTTTAAATAAAATGAAGGGTGTCTATTGTGCAAAGGTAGCAAATGTTAGTGAAGCAATACTTTCTAAGAGTCATAATGATGCTAATGTTATTGCTATATCAGAAGAGATGGATGATTTTACTACTAAAGAAGTTATTGTTAAGTTTATTGAAACACCTTTTTCAAATGTGGATAGATATGTTCTTAGAAATGAAAAAATTAAGGATATAGAGGATGCGTAGATTTTTACTCTATATAATTATTTTACCTTTAGTGATATGGGCTGTTGATGGAATTAATATTAATTCTATATTTAAAAGAAATAGAATATATCAGGCAAGGGTAATATATATAATTATAATTTTTGCTTTGACATACCTAACAGTTAATTTTATGTATGATTTCATAGGAAGTTTAAGTTAAGAAAAGAGGTATTATGAAAAAAATCATAATAATAATCATTTTGTTAATTTTTATTCCTTTTTTTATTGCTACTTTGTATAATAAAAATTATAGAGAAATTAAGTTAGAATATATAAGTAATATTAATATACGGGTATTAAGAAATAAAACAGGAGAAATTGAAGTTATGCCTATTGATGTTTATCTTGTTGGGGTATTAGCGGGGGAAATGCCTATATACTTTGATATGGAAGCTTTAAAAGCTCAGGCTGTTGCTTCTCGTAGTTATGCTTTAAAGAGAATTGGTTATAATAAAGATAAAGATTATGATGTGGAAGATTCAATTATGAATCAAGTTTATTTAGATAATGAATACTTAAAAGAGGCTTGGAAAGATAAATATATTAAAAATATAAATAAAATTAGAAAGGCTGTTAACTCTACATTAGATGAATATTTATATTATGAAGATACTTTAGTGGATGCTATGTTTTTTTCAACAAGTAATGGTTATACGGAAGATCCTGAAAATATTTTTGGTTTTTCTGCACCTTATTTAAAGAGTGTAGCTAGTCCTTGGGATGAAGGTGTGTCGGAAGCATTTATGACTAGTAAAATAATGAGTTTAAGAGATTTTTATAATTTACTTGGATTAGAATATAATAAAAATTTAAATATTGAAATATTAAAAAGAAGTAGTTCAAATAGAATACTTCTTTTAAAAATTAACGGAAAAGAATTTAGTGGGAATATTGTAAAACAAAAATTATCTTTAAGATCTAATGATTTTGAAATAACTCTACTTGGTAATGATATAAGTATTACTAGTAAAGGATATGGTCATGGTGTTGGAATGAGTCAATATGGGGCTTTAGGTATGGCAAAAGAGGGTTATAAATATGATGAAATACTTAAATACTATTATAATGGTTCTTATATAAAAAAAATAAAATTATAGTATATTTTTTGTTGTTTGGTTAAAACTTATATTAGGTGATTGAAATGAAAGGGAGAAAAATTAAATCTTTTGTAGTACCAGTAGCATATACTTTAGCTATTTGTGTTTTTGTATTTAGTATTTATTTATTAGAGGGAATAGTTAATAATAAAATGTTTGCAAACGATGAAGATAGTAATATTCAGTATGTTGATAGTGAAATTGTTAATGTTAATGAATATATTCCTGTAGTTAGTGAGGATAAGAATATTATCAGACCATATAAGGGAGATAATATTAGTATAAGTAAAAAATATTATGATTATGATAAAGAAGAGGAAGATCAGAAGGATGCTATAATATTTTATGAAGGTATATATATGCAAAATTCTGGAGTTGATTATACTAAGAGTGAAGAGTTTGATGTTGTTGCGGTATTAGATGGTACAGTAATTAGTGTTGTAGATAACGAAATAATGGGTAAAACTATTGAAATAAGACATAGTAATGATATAATAAGTATTTATCAGAGTTTAAGTGATGTTAAAGTTAAAGTAGATGATATTGTATTAAAGGGACAGATTATTGCTAAAAGTGGTGTATGTAACTTGTATAATAAAGATTATAATTTACATTTTGAATTATATCATAATGGTGCTACTGTTAATCCAGAAGATTATTATGATAAAGATATTAGTGAATTACAGTAATATAATGTTTTTTTATAAATATATTATATTATGACAAAAGAAATAATTAAAAGGGTTATTGATGAAGCTGACTATATGATATTGACTAATAAGACAATAAGAGAAGTTGCTAAAAAGTTTTATGTTAGTAAATCTACTGTTCATAAAGATTTACAAGAAAGATTATTATTGATAGACATTAAAAGATATAATAATGTAAAGGAAATATTAAAAAATCATATAGAAATAAGGCATATTAATGGAGGAGAGAAAACTAAACAAATATTTTTAGAAAAAAGGAGACTAAATGTATAAAAATATCCTAGTTTATGGTAAAATATATGTGGAAAAGGTGATATTATGATGTTTAATAAAGATATTGGAATAGATTTAGGAACTGCCAATGTACTAATATATATTAAGGGTGAAGGTATAGTATTAAATGAACCTAGTGTTGTGGCTATAGATTCTGATACCAAGAAACCTTTAGCTGTTGGTAGTGAAGCTAGAGAAATGCTAGGGAGGACTCCTGGTAGAGTTAAAGCAATTAAACCTATGAAAGATGGTGTTATTGCTGATTTTGAGACGACAGAACTTATGCTAAATTATTTTATAAAAAAAGTAAATGGAAGAAGTTTTTTCTCTAGACCTAGAATACTTATATGTTGTCCTTCAAATATAACTCAAGTAGAAAAGAATGCTATAAAGGAGGCTGCTGAAAGGACTGGAGCTAGAAGAGTTTTTCTTGAAGAGGAACCTAAGGTTGCTGCTATAGGAGCAGGTATGGATATATCAAAACCTTCTGGTAATATGGTTATAGATATTGGGGGTGGAACTACTGATATTGCTATATTGTCTTTAGGGGGGATTGTAGAGAGCAGGTCCATAAGAATAGCTGGTAATGCTTTTGATAATGATATTATAAAATATATTAAGGATAAATATAAATTGTTAGTAGGAGAGAGAACTGCTGAAGATATAAAAATAAGTATTGGTACTGTTTTTCCAGGTAATAAAGATGAAAAAATGGAGGTAAGGGGTAGAGATTTGGTAACAGGTCTACCTCATACGATAACTTTATCTTCTGATGAAGTAGAAGAAGCTTTAAGAGAAAGCGTATATTCTATCATACATGCTGCTAAAGGTATATTAGAACAAACTCCACCAGAATTATCTGCAGATATAATTGATAGAGGTATAGTTTTAACTGGTGGTGGTTCGTTGGTTGATGGATTTAATCAGATTTTAGCTCAAGAGCTAAAAGTGCCTGTTTTTACAGCTGAAAGTCCATTAACTTGTGTTGCTGAAGGAACAGGAATACTTTTAGATAATATACATAAAATAGACAGATAGGAAACTGTCTTTTTTAGTTGTGTTTCTTATTTATGTTAATTTATTAATTATTTAGTGTGAACTTTAAAGACATTATAATTTGAAATGCACCCCTTAAAGTAGACATTAATAAAAAAGAGGGACTACAAAAATATGTATGTTCTCATTGTAAGCATACTTGTTGTGCAACTACAAATACAGTAGTTTATCACAGTAAATTATCTTTTGATATATGGAAAAATGTTATTGATAATTTAATTGATGGATTTAGCATAAGAAGGATTGCTGAAGAAAATAACATTTCAATTTTAACATCATTTAATTTAAGACATAAAGTACTGAAAGCTATAAAAAAATATATTGATAATATTAAATTATCTAAATCTATACAATCAGATGAAAAATATTTTTCTATAAATCTTAAAGGTACAAAACCAGAAAATATGCCTCGTTATTCAAAAAAACGTGCATCAACCAATTCTCCATATAAAGGTATAAGTCATCATAAAATCTGTGTTATTACTGCAATTGATGAAGATGATAATATTGTAATGAATATTGGTGGATTAGGAAGAGGCACCATAAAAAATGCTAGATGAACAACTTGGTGATAAAGTAGAAAAAGTTGACTTAATAACTGCCGATAGTGCAAGTGCATATCAAGTATTTTGTAAAAAACACAATATAAAATTAGTAGCTATTCCTTCAGGCTTTCATAATGATGGGATTAATAACCTAGCTGAAATAAATGGATTACATTCACAACTAGAAGTTTGGTTAACAAAATTTAGAGGAGTATCTACAAGACATTTGTCCGACTATTTAAATTGGTTTAATTATATTTTTACTATAAAAAAAAGATTAGACTTAAAAAATATAAAAACAAATTCATATAAAAATATTGTAGTTAATGAAAATTATATAGGAGTAAAAAACATATGCAACATTCCAATGCCAATTGACTTAAATGTTGCATATGCAGAGTATCTCCATCAGTAATTAAATTAAACAGAACTTTTTGTAAATAAAATAACGAGTGTGATAGAAAGCACTTAGGGTAATACATTTTAAGATATTCTTCTAGAATAATTAGAGTCATACTATGTTTATGCACCTCTAAGTTTCTAGAAGATTTCTTTATGTCCAAGAAACAGTTTTTTTATAACTTGGTCGTTGTCTATCCTTGTAATATTACCTAAAAATGATAATTATATTTAACTATTTTTTTAGTTTTTCATAAATTATTATTAGGAGTGATATAATGTATGATATGAGAAAATTAACTGGAATAGTAATTGATGCGGGACATGGAGGAAGTGATCCTGGTGCTGTTTCTGGTACTAGTTTGGAAAAGGATTATACTTTACTTATAAGTAAGTATATTTATGATAGATTAAAAGAAATGGGTATTCCTGTATATATTACAAGAGATAAAGATATAACTTTGAATCCTACGGATAGGGTTAATGAAGTATTAAAGGCTTTTGGTAATAATAAAGATGTTGTAGTAATATCTAATCACTTGAATGCAGGAGGTGCGAAAGGTAAGAATGTAGGCAAAGTGTAATAGCGTCTTGTTGGCTTTAAAACAAAAGAATTTTGGCTCAATGTTGAAATTCTTTTTTTGTATATCGTAAAAAGTTTGTTTCGTAGTTAATATATGAAAAATAATCGTAATAATTTGACATTTTTATAAAAAAATTACTCTGTATCGTAATAAATTGACAAAAATTAAATATAGTATTATAATGTATATATAAGAAAGGAAGATGGATTATGGTTATTCGTGAAAGATATTTAAAATTAATTAGACCATTTTATGATCAAGAGTTAATTAAAGTGTTAATTGGTATTAGACGTTCTGGAAAATCAGTTATTTTAAAACAAATAATAGATGAGCTAAAAGAAAATAATGTTGATGATAATCATATTATCTATATTAACTTTGAGGATTACGATTATGAGGAATATACCGATCCTAAAAAGTTAAACAATTATGTTAAGGAAAGAATAATTGATGATAAAAAATATTATATATTCTTTGATGAAATTCAAAATGTTGATAAATGGGAAAAAGTTGTTAATTCATTAAGAGCAACAAAGAATACATCTATTTTTATAACTGGTTCTAATAGTGATTTGTTATCAAGCGATTTAGCAACTCACATAGCAGGAAGATATGTTAGTTTTAAAATAACTCCATTTACATTTGATGAAGTTTGTAAATTATTAAATATTACAGATAATAGAGATATTGAAGATGCATTTAATGATTATATTAAATGGGGTGGAATGCCACAAAGATTTATGCAAAAAGATGACATTTCAAGAAAAACTTATTTAAATGATATTTATGATTCAATAATAATTAAAGATATTGTAAAAAGATTTAATATTAAAGATATTGATTTATTAAATAGAATAGTTACTTATATTTTAACTACTCCATCTCAAGTGTTTTCACCTGATAGTTTAAAAAAATATATGCAAAGTGATTCTAGAAATGTATCATTAGAAACATTATATAATTATCTTGATTATATAACTCGTGCAAACCTTATTTCGAAAGCAGAAAGATATGATGTTAGAGGTAAAAGAATTCTTACAGGCAAATATAAATATTATTTAACTGATTTAGGTTTTACTAATATTTTAAGTGAAGGTAAGAAAGAGCAAATTGGTGCTTATTTAGAAAATATTGTTTATAATGAACTAATTGCTAGAGGATATAGTGTTAATATTGGTACATTAGAAAATGGTGAAATAGATTTTATAGCAACAAGGTTTAATGAAAAAATATACATTCAAGTTACTTATATTTTAAGTGATGAAACAGTAATTGATAGAGAATTTAATGCTTATAAAAAGATTGAGGATAACTATCCAAAATATGTTCTTTCAATGGATAAATTTGATTTATCACAAGATGGAATAATTCATAAAAATATAATTGATTGGTTACTTAAAAGATAGTAAGTGGTTTAAAGAGGTGATTTAAGAATGGCTAATTATGAAAGTGAAGCAAAATTAGAAGATAGAATGATAGATCAACTTAGAAGGCAAGGTTATAATTACATTGAAATAAATGATGTTAAAGAATTAGAGCAAAATTTTAGAAATCAAGTTAATTTGCATAATAAAGTAGAATTAAAAGGAAAAGATTTATCGGATAAAGAGTTTGAAAAGTTAATGATAAAAATATCTTGTAAAAGTATTTTTCAATCTGCTAAAGAATTAAGACAAAAGCATGACATAATTCGTGATGATGGTACTATTGCATATATTGAATTATTTAATACTAAAGAATGGTGCAAAAATTTATTTCAAGTTACTCATCAAACTACAGTTGAGGGAAAATATGTTAATAGATATGATGTGACAATTCTTATCAATGGTCTTCCATTAGTTCAAATTGAATTAAAGCGAAGAGGAATTGATATGAAAGAAGCTTTTGATCAAATCAAAAGATATAAAAATCATTCTTACAATGGACTATATAGATTTATTCAATTATTTGTAATTAGTAATGGTGTTGATACAAAATATTTTGCAAATGGAGACCAAGAATTAAATTACGGCTTTACTTTTTATTGGACTGATATAAATAATGATAGAATTACTAATCTAGAACAATTTTGTACTTTCTTTTTAGATAGATGTCATATTGCTAAAATGATAGCAAGATATATGATAATAAATGAAACAGAAAAAATGCTTATGGTAATGAGACCTTATCAAGTATATGCAGTTGAAAGTATTGTTGATAGAGCAATAAATACTAGTAATAATGGTTATGTATGGCATACAACGGGTTCTGGAAAAACAATAACGTCTTTTAAAACTAGTCAAATTTTATCCTTAGAGCCATCCATCAATCAAGTATTTTTCTTAGTTGATAGAAAAGATTTAGATAAACAAACATTGGATGAATTTAATAAATTCGATCCTGGTTGTGTTGATATGACTAATGAAACGTTTAAATTAGTTCAACAGATTAAAGATAGTACAAAACCTTTAATAATTACAACTATTCAAAAAATGGCTAATGCATGTTCTAATCCGAGATATGCATCTGTAATGGAAAAATATAAAGACAAAAAAACAATTTTTATAATAGATGAATGTCATAGAAGTCAGTTCGGTGATATGCATAAACAGATTGCAAAAACATTTACAAATGCTCAATATTTCGGATTTACAGGAACTCCAAGATTTGAAGAAAATAAGAGTCAAGATGGTAGAAGTACAGCAGATATTTTTGAAAAATGTTTACATACATACTTAATTAAAGATGCAATAAATGATGGAAATGTTTTAGGCTTTTCAGTTGATTATGTTAAGACAATAGAAAGTAATATTGATGATAGTAATGATGAGAGAGTGCAAGCTATAGATACAGATGAAGTATTTGTAGATGATACAAGAATTATAATGATAGCTCAGCATATTATAGATCACCATAATATTAAAACGAGAGATAGAAAATATAATTCTTTGTTTGCTGTTTCATCTATTCCAATGCTTACAAAGTATTATGATACATTTAAAAAACTTGATCATAATTTGAAAATTGGTGCAATATTTACTTTTGGTGCAAACGAAAATTTAGATAATAAAGAAGAACATTCAAGAGATACACTTGAAAGAATAATAAAAGACTATAATAAGATGTATAATACGAATTTTACTACAAATAACTTTGATGCTTACTTTAGAGATGTTTGTAAAAAGATTAAAAATACGGATATTGATATTGTAATTGTAGTAGATATGTTATTAACAGGATTTGATGCAAAACGATTAAATACTTTATATATTGATAAACCATTAAAGTTTCATAGTTTAATTCAAGCATTTTCAAGAACAAATAGAGTTGAATCAGATACAAAACCATTTGGTAATATAGTGTGTTATGATTTGCCTTCTAAATTTAGAGTTGATGAAGCAGTAAAATTGTTTTCTCAAACTGATAGAACAGATACAATTATCATGGCACCTTATTCAGATTATTTGAAAAAATATATAAAAGCTGTTAATTATCTTTTAACTATTGCTCCAAATGTTGATAATATTCAAGAATTGGAACAAGAAGGTAATGAAGAAAATTTAAAAAAGTTCATAATTGCTTTTAGGGAAGTAGCAAAACTACTAGTAAGTTTAAAAACATTTAATGATTTTGACATGAATTCTGAAGAAATACCTATGACATCACAAATGTTTGAGGATTATAAAAGCAAATATTATGAGATTTATAGAAAATTAGTAACAGCAAAAGAAAAAAGTTCAATTTTAAGTGATATAAGTTTTTCGTTAGAGTTAATTCAAACAGATAAAATAAATGTTTCTTATATTTTAAACTTAATTAGAAATGTTGATTTGACAAATGAAGAACAAAAACAAAAAGATATAGAGGATATTGAGGCAAAATTAGTTAATGTAACTGATGATGAATTGTTCCTAAAACTAGATTTAATCAAAAGGTTCTTATCTAATGTATTGCCTACCTTAAAACCTGAAGATTCAATTGATGATGCACTTAATAATCATATGAACAAAGAAAGGCAGAAAGAAATAGAAAATTTTGCTAAAGAAAATGATATTGATTTAGAAGTATTACAAGCAGTAATTGATGAATTTGAATATAGTGGAATATTCCCTAATGAAATGATAGGTAAATCAATTCATGCTCCATTCTTAAAAAAGATATCGTTAATTGATAATGTAAAGGTATTTATAAAGAGCCTTTTAAGAAAGTATTTATAGGAGGATATAATGTCAAGAGAAGAAAAACAACAAACTCAACAAGCAGAGTTACAAAAACAATTATGGAGCATTGCTAATACCTTAAGAGGTAATATGGATGCTAATGATTTTAAAAATTATATATTAGGATTAATATTTTACAGATATTTATCTGAAAATCTTGTTAACTACGTCGAAAGAACATTATTAAAAGATGATGGAATAAGTTATGTAGAGGCATGGAAAAAGGATGAGTATAGAGCTGAGTTAAAAAGATATTTAATAGAAGATTCTAATATGGGATATTTTATTGAAGCAGATAACTTATGGAGTGAATTAATTTATAAAATTCAAACAGGTAAGTTTGATATTTCAATGTTATCAAAAGCAATTAATTCCATATCAGACTCAACATTAGGTAATGAATCTGAAGATGATTTTGAAAACTTATTTGAAGATATGGATTTAAATAACTCTAAATTAGGTAGAGGAGAAGTAGAAAGAACTAAGCTAATTTCAACAATAATGTTAAAAATAAATGATATTGATTTTCATCATGAAGATGCTGAAATTGATGTTTTAGGTGATGCTTATGAGTATCTAATATCAAATTTTGCAGCGTCAGCAGGTAAAAAAGCTGGAGAGTTTTATACACCACAACAAGTATCAAGAATATTAGCAAAATTAGTTACTATAAACAAGAGCAAATTACAAAGTGTTTATGATCCAACTTGTGGTTCTGGTTCTTTACTATTAAGAGTAGGTAAAGAAACAAAAGTTAGTTCATACTATGGACAAGAATTTAATTCTACAACTTACAACTTAGCAAGAATGAATATGTTATTACATGGAATATCATTTAAACATTTTGATATAAAAAATGCAGATACATTAGAAAATCCAAAACATAAAGACATGAAATTTGATGCAATCGTAGCTAATCCTCCATATTCAGCACAGTGGAGTGCAGATCCTAAGTTTATGGAAGATGAAAGATTTAGTGCCTATGGAAAATTAGCACCAAAGTCTAAAGCAGATTTTGCATTTATTCAACATATGATTTATCAATTATCTGATAATGGAACAATTGCAGTTGTTCTTCCACATGGTGTTTTATTTAGAGGAGCATCGGAAGGTACTATAAGAGAATATCTGATAAAAGAAAAAAATTATTTAGATGCCGTTATAGGATTACCTGCAAATATATTTTTTGGAACTAGTATTCCAACTTGTATATTAGTATTTAAAAAATGTAGAGAGCATGAAGATAATATTTTATTTATTGATGCTTCTAAAGATTTTGAACCTGGAAAAAATCAAAATAGATTAAGAGATGAAGATGTAGATAAAATAATTGAAACATATAAAAATAGAGTGGAAATAGAAAAATATTGTCATGTTGCTCCATTAAGTGAAGTAGCAGAAAATGAATATAATTTAAATATTCCTAGATATGTAGATACATTTGAAGAGGAAGAGGAAATAGATATTAAAGCAGTACAACAAGAATTAAAACAAATAGATAAAGAAATAGCAGAAGTTGATAAAGAGCTTAATGTTTATTTAAAAGAGCTTGGATTAGAAGAAATATAATGAAAAGTGAAATAATTCCATCTACAAAATTTTATGATCTAAGTTCTAATGAATATGAAACAAATTTTCATGAAAAATTATATCATTATACTAGTGCAAAAAATATGATGGAAATAAAAAACTCTAGTAAATTTAAGGCTAATTGTATTACACATTATAAAAGTAAATATAAAGAATGTTTGCAATATAATAATGAGCAAGAGAGTTTAGTATTTATTATTAGCTGTACATATAAAAAGTATAATAAAAATCAAGTAAAAAAATTCAATAAATCTGCTTCTTTTATAACCCTTAATTTTTTAGATGATATGTATTCTATTTTTGACTATACTAAGCCAGTAATAACTAATACTGGTGATAAATTAATGTGGTTAAATAAAGAGTATAGTGATTATCTTTTGGACGATAATTTAAAGAAAAATATTGGTGTTGATGTAAAATGTATTGATCCAGAATATTGTTCAACAAAAAAATTAAATGAAAGTTCTGGTGAAAAGACTAATATAATAAATTATAGAACAAAACTTAGATTAAATGAAAAGTGGCAAAATGAAACAAGATATGTTTTTTATATACTTTCAACTGAAAATGTGAAAATCCCTAAATATGAATATTTATCGATACCAATAAAAGTTAAAAATTTAGAATTTAATAATTAAAATAAAAAGGATTTATACAAACATATTTTGCATAAGTCCTTTTTTTAATTCTTGTAATTTTTGCAATTTATTTTCTTCTAATAATATTTTTTTCTGATGATAATTAATAATATTTGAAATATTTTTTTGGTTTTCTTTACTCGGAACTTTGATTATCATATCCGACAAGGTTGATAGCACAATATATGGTGTATTTCCTTCCTTTTTCTCAGATTTAATTCTTCTAGATAAATTTTCATCCAAATAACATTTTATAAATTGTATGTTTTGAGAAAACTGATCAAGCACATAAGTTCTTTGGTATGCATTAAACTTTCCATTATAATAATGTATATATCCAACATAAGCACCATTTCCAGAAATTAAAAGAGCTTCTGTATCGAATGAATATTCATCAATAAAACTATATTCTTTTGCACAAGTGTAGAATCTATATTTACCATTTTCTACCATTGCATTTGCATCTAACTTACCAGTAGTAATATTACATAAATCACCTAATTTATATTCTTCAAAGTTTTTCAAATTATTGAAAATATTATTGGAAAGCCCTTTTTTAAATAACTTAAGGTCTTCAATTTTCTTAGTTTGAAGTTCTATTTTTTTGTCTAATAATGATAATGTTTTGCCGATTTTTTCTTGTTCTTTTATGGATGGAAGACATATAGATATTGTTCCTAAATCATTTGCACTTATCGCTGGATAACTAGTTCCAGTACACATATCTAATACTTTGTTAACAAAGGATTTTTGATACAAAATACTATATACAAAATAAGGATTCTCTTTTGTCCTTAATAAAGCATATCCAGTAGATGCAATATAAGGATAATCAGAGTCTAAACTATTAATAAATAAATTATTCATTTGATACGGTCTCACAGTTTGATAAAGTATGTCATTTTTTATAATGGTTCTTTGAGCTCTACTTGGAGCCTCTGATTTATTTACTATTTTTCTGCTAGTTAACAATCCGTTATTAACACTTTCTAAATCAATATATATAAATTTATCTGGCAATGAATTATTTTTAGGATTAATATTCACAAATGAACTTAGTTTTGCCTTTTTCCATTCGTCACTAAATTCTTTAAATCTTAATTTAGGAACATTCATTTAATCACCACTTTTCAAGTCCTTAAGTTTAATACTTGAAAAGCACTGAATGTTTCATCATTTATAATATTTAAAGAAAGGAGATGAATTTAATGCTAATTAAATCAAAAAAGATATTTTATAAAGATTGGATTTATTCATGGCTAATTGAGAAAAAGGATTATATTAAAGAATCTACTTATGCAAATTATTCTAATAATATCTTTAATCATATAATACCAAATTTAGGTGATTATACGCTAAATGACATGAATCATAAAATCTTACAAGATTTCTTATTAGAATTATCTAAAAATGGCAAAAAAAATGGTTCAGGTGGGTTATCAGAAAAAACTATCAAAGATATTACAATCATCATTAAAGGTAGTATTAAAAAAGGAATAAATGAGGATAAGATCAAACATATTGAGCTAACATTTAATTATCCAAAAGAAAATAAAGATAAAAGTATTTATATCTTAACAAAACATGAACAAAATAAACTTACTGATTATGTAATAAATAATTTAACATCTAGAAATATAGGTATATTATTGTCTTTATATTCAGGTATAAGAATTGGCGAATTGTGTGCATTACAATGGAAGGATATTGATTTTAAAAATAATAAATTAATTATTTCAAAAACTGTACAACGCATATATATCAAAGACAAAGATAAAAATATATCAAAGGTTATAATTACCTCACCAAAAACTAAAAACGCAAATAGAGAAATTCCTATTAATAAAGACTTTATAGAAATTCTTAAAAAAATCAAATCAGACAACGAATGTTATATTCTTTCAAACAGTGAGAAATATATTGAGCCTAGAACATATAGGAAATACTTTAATAAAATTCTAAAAGAAAATAAAATTAAACATTTTAACTTTCATTCATTAAGACATACCTTTGCTACAAACTGCATTACATTAGGTTGTGATTATAAGACAGTAAGTGAATTGTTAGGTCATGCTAATGTTAATATCCCTTTAAATCTTTATGTTCATCCTAGATATTCTCAAAAGAAAAAATGTATAGATCTAGTCAGTAAAATATTTCAAGAAAAGGTAAATAAATAGCTTTTTCTTTTTTTGTCAAAAAAGTTAAAAAGTATGATATAATTATATATAGTAAGTTTGGTGTCTTTTTATTAAACTTAAGGACTTAGAAAAGTGGTGATAAAATGAATGTTCCTAAAATTAGATATGATAATTTTACAAAAGAATGGGAAAAAGTTAAGTTAAGTTCTCAAGCATCATTTTTACAAGGTTTAACATATACACCTAATGATGTTAGCAATGATGGAACAATAGTATTAAGATCATCAAATATTCAGAATTCTATGGTGGATTATAATGATATAGTTAGAGTTAATATAATAATACCTGAAAAATTAAAAATAAAAGAAAATGATATATTAATGTGTGTTCGTAATGGTAGTAAATCCTTAGTTGGCAAAACGGCATGGTTAAGTAAAAATGAGGAAAAATGCACTTGGGGTGCATTTATGAATATAATTCGTCCAAAGGAAAGAAATAAATTTGTATATTATTATTTGAATAGCAAATATTTTTATAATCATGTATGGAAAGATCTAGGAACTGCAACGGTTAACCAAATTACAAAACAGACTTTGGAAAGTTGTTATTTAAATATTCCGTCTATTGAAGAACAAGAAAAAATATCAAATACTTTATCACTATTAGACCAAAAAATTAAGTTACAGAGCAAAAAAATAGAAGACCTTAAGTTATTTAAATTAAGTAAATATAGTTCTGTTTTTTCAAAATCTAATAATAAAATTAAACTATCAGATATTTGTATAATAGAAAAAGGTAAACAAATAAATAGTGATTTGTTAATAGAAAAAGGTAATTATTATATGCTAAACGGTGGAATATTGCCTTCAGGATATTTAAACGAATATAATACTAATGAAAATACTATTACAATTAGCGAAGGTGGAAATTCATGTGGCTATGTAAATTTTAACAAAACTAAATTTTGGTGTGGAGGACATTGTTATAAAATCATTTCATCTTCTGTAAATTCTTCTTATCTTTATCATTTATTAAAACACAATGAAAAAATAATTATGGATTTAAGAGTTGGAAGTGGTTTACCAAATATACAGAAAAAAGATTTAGAAGCATTAAAACTATCAATTCATAAAAATGATGAACAGTTGAAAATAGGAATATTATTCGATACTTTTGATAAAAAAATAAATTTAGAGACCAAAAAATTAAATAAATTTAAAGAACTAAAAAAAGCTCTTATGCAAGTTATGTTTGTATAAGTCTTTTTAGTATCTTCTTTATTTAAAAAAGGACTAATTCATAACGAAAAAAGAAATAATAATTTTTGGAACGAATATAAAATATCTGATATTATGAATATAACCAGAGGAACTGTTATACCAAAAATGGAAATATCTGAATGTTTAAACAATGAATTTAGATATCCTGTATATTCATCTCAAACATCTAATAATGGTATATTGGGTTATGATAATAAATACGATTTTAATGGTAAATTTCTAACTTGGACTACGGATGGAGCTAATGCTGGTAAAGTATTTTATAGAGAAGGAAAATTCAGATGCACTAATGTTTGTGGTATTTTATACAATAAAGATAATAGATATGTCAGTGAATTAACAGCAGAATTATTAAATATTGAAACGCCTAAATATGTTTCTTATGTTGGAAATCCTAAATTAATGAATAATGTTATGAGTAACATAATAATTAAATTGCCAGATCCATCAAGAGATCATTTCTTTAGTTCGATTTTAAAAATTATTAACAAAAAATTAACGATAGAAGAAGAAAAACTTGATAAATTATTCGAATTAAAAAAAGGGCTTATGCAGAATATGTTTGTCTAATTTAGAATCATATTTTGTTATTATAACTTACTTTATAAAGTCATTATAAATTATATTATAACTTACATTTTAACACTCTCTTTCTTTACATTGACTTTTAATTTATTTACGATATAATTATTATAATATAGCAATAGTTCTAAGAGATGAACTATTAGATGCTAAAATACTATATTCAGTTTATGAGTATAGTATTTTTTTGTAAGGAGGAATTGTTATCTAAAATTATATAAACAAAAAGTATGTACCAAGAAATTATAAAAAAATAAATAATTAAGGTACCTAAAAAAGTTGGTTTATGTGTGAAAAGAGGTTCATAATTAGCAATTTTGTTAATCCAAAAGTATGTCATTTGTATAACCATTTGTGTGTCTAACGGCATTTTTAATGCAAAATTTGCTGTTTTTAGTTAACCCAATAGTATGACATTTATTTTAATGTATGACAAAGTATTCTTTCATAAACCCTTTAAAATAGGGCTAAACTCCCCACTGGGAAGTTGTTTGTCAGCCATCGTTATCCTGCTAAAAATAAACACACGGAATATTTAGAAAATTAGAGAATTGAAGTCATAAGTTATGTACCCAAATTTATATAAAAACAATAAAAATCTTATTAAGGGGGAGTGATTTATAAGATGTAAAAGAAAAATAATTTTAAGTATTAGGAATATATTTAAGTATGAAAACAAAAGGGGTAGATTGGTATGATAATAACTGAAACATTTAAAAATGATGGTAAAGATATATCTGTTTTATTACAAGAATATGTATGTTTAATACTTAAATATAAAGATGAAAATAATAAAATAAATGACACAAATGATGGTAAGAGAGTTATAATGGAATCGGCAAACAAGATGCTATGCAAAAGAAAGGAGAATAATGTATAGCACAGTAAAACCACCATCATTTTATAATGTAGGAATATACATAAGATTATCGCAAGAAGATGAGGATAAAGCACATAAAAGAGAGTCTGAAAGCGAAAGTGTATTAAATCAAAGAAGTTTACTTATGAACTTTTTGAGGTATAATGGATTTGTTTTAACTGATGAGTATGTTGATGATGGATATTCAGGTACTAACTTTGATAGACCAGCATTTAAAAGATTACTTGAAGACATAGAAAAAGGAAAAATAAATTGTGTCATAACTAAAGACTTATCAAGATTAGGTAGAGATTATATCAAATGTGGTTATTATATAGAACAATATTTTCCATTAAAGAAAGTTAGATATATATCTATACTAGATAATGTAGATACTTTTCTAGATTCTGCAAATAATGATATAGCACCTTTCAAAGCTTTATTTAATGATATGACTAGTAAAGATACATCAAAAAAAATAAAATCAATATTAAGAGATAAAAAAGTGAAAGGTAAGTTTATAGGTAGTAAACCAAGTTTTGGGTACATGAGAGATCCATTTGATAAAGGACATCTAATACCGAATCCAGACACAGCATGGATAGTAAAAAGAATATTTAATGAAGTATCAAGAGGAGATAAAATATCAGATATAATCGAAAGATTGAATAACGAAAATATTCCAACACCAAGTGCATATAAGCAAATAAAAAAATCGAAAAGACAAATAAATGGATATATCTGGACTTGTAGTACGATTAATAAAATATTAAAAAATAGAATGTATACTGGTGATATGATTCAAAATGTTCAGACGAAATTAAACTATAAATCACAAAAGAGAATATGTCTTTCTAGTGAGTATTGGATAATTGTAGAAAATACTCATGAGCCATTAGTAGATAGAGTAGTATTTAATCAAATACAGACAAGTGCTAATAGAATTAGAACAGTAAAATTAAACCGTTCACAGAGGTTATTAGAGGGCTTACTTTATTGCAAAGAGTGTGGTAATAAGCTAACGGTTAGTTATAGAGAAAAACGCAATTACTGGTCTATAAATTGCAACAAATATTCTAGAAGTCCAAGACAAAGATTATGTGAACCACACTTTTCAGAATATAATAGTTTTGAAAAGGCAGTTTTAAATCAAATTAAAAAAACTTGTAAAAAGTATATAGAAAAAGTTGATATTGATAGTTTAGTGTCTAATATAAAAAGTGAGAAAGATAACAAGGAAGATTTGATTATAGAAAAACAAAAATTAGAAAATAATATCAAAGAACTACAACTAAAAATAGATGCTTTATACGAAGATAAATATAATGGGATAATCTCAGTTGATACTTATACAAGATTATCTTCTAACACAGAAAATTTAATAAGAACATACAATTCTAGAATAAAAGAATTAGAAAATTCTATTTATGAAGTTCCTAAAAAAAATAATGATGAAGAAATAAAACAAAAAATAAAAGAATTAATTAGTATGAAAAAACCTACTAGAGAATTATTATTTATACTAGTAGATAAAATAATTGTTGATAAAGATAAAAATGTAGAAATAATATATAATTTTAATAAATAAAAGGTTAGTTAATACCTGCCTACATTCTACGACTTCGGGGGTGGCGAAGGTGCAGAAGTAATCTATGCACTTCGTAATAATTCTATTTTGGCAAATAATATATTACATAATATTGGGGATACGGGACAGAAGACTAGGAAGACTTATCAGAGGAGATTACCAACAGATAGTTCTAAGGATTATTATTATATGTTGAGAAATACTGGGGTTACTGAGCCTGTTATAGTAGAATATGGTTTTATTGATAATGATAAAGATAGGAAGTTTATTGAAGATAATTATAAAGAGCTTGGGGAGGCTGTTATAAAGGCTGTATTAGAGTATAAGGGGTTACCTTATGTACCTAAGAAGGAACTTGTTACAAATACTTATATTGTGAAGAAGGGTGATACTTTATATTCTATTGCAAAAGATTTGAACACAACTGTGGATGAACTTAAGAAATTAAATAATCTATCAACAAACTTGTTGACTGTTGGTCAAGTACTTAATATTCCATCAATAGTTATGTCTATAGAAGAGGGGAGTGTATATAAGGTTAAGTCTGGAGATACCTTATATAAGATAGCTTTGGAATATAATACGACTGTTGATGAATTAAAAAAACTTAATGGGTTAACTAGTAATGTTTTAACTATTGGGCAATTATTGAAGGTTCCTGGTTCTAGTCTACAAACTAAGGAATATATTGTAAAGAAGGGAGATACTCTTTATTCTATTGCATCAGGATTGAACACAACTGTGGATGAACTTAAAAAGGCTAATAATTTAACTAGTAATATGATATCTATTGGACAAAAATTAATAGTTCCTAATGAATTAGAAACTATATATATGGTAAAACCTGGAGATAATTTATATCAGATTGCTAGAAAATTTAATACTACTGTTGATAAGTTAATAACTTTAAATAATCTTAAGAATACAACTTTAAGTGTTGGACAAATTTTAATGGTAAGAGAGGTATCTTAAAATATATGATGTAAAATTTTATAAGCAATATTTACCTTTTGTTGTCTTTGATATATAATATATTTAGATTTAACAAGGAGGATATTACAGTGTGAATAAGAGAACAAAATTAAAAGATAGAACTCTTCCTAACTATACTAAAGGGGAAGAAATAGCTAATATGGTTACTCATATTATTGGGGGAGTTATTGGTATAGTAGCATTAGTTTTGTGTGTTGTTTTTGCTGCTAAGAATAAAAATGTTTATGGTATTGTTTCTGGCTCAATATTTGGAGCTATGATGATTTTACTTTATACTATGTCTAGTATATATCATGGTCTTAGTCCTAAACTTACAGCAAAGAAGGTTTTTCAGATAATAGATCATTGTACAATATTTTTATTAATTGCTGGTACATATACACCAATAGTTTTGTGTGCAGTTAGAGAGTATAGCCCAGCATTAGGTTGGACATTATTTGGAGTAATATGGGGTTTTGCCATACTTGGTATTGTACTTAATTCTATAGATTTAAAAAAATATAAAACTTTTTCTATGATATGTTATCTAGTTATGGGATGGGCATGTATTTGTATATGTGATAAGTTTACTTTAATACTTGGTAGAACTGGGACATGGTTGTTAGTTTTAGGTGGAGTAGCTTATACTATAGGGGCTATATTATATGGTATTGGTGCTAAGAAAAAGTATTATCATACTGTATTTCATGTTTTGGTTGATATTGGTAGTTTGTTACACTTTTTATGTATTTTGTTATATGTTATGTAATAAAATAAAACACCTGGTCTTTAGGGGCTTTTGGTGTTTTATTTTATTTCTCTATGTATTGATGTTACTTTTCCTAATATCATTTCATTAGATATTACATTTATATTCATAGTAGGATACTTGGGATTCATAGCTTGTAATATTATTCCTTTTGGGTATTTATATAGTCTTCTTACAGATAGGATATTGTTTTTTATTGCAATAACTATATCATCACCATTTTTATAATCTTCTTGTTTTTTAAAATAAACTTTATCATTCTTTTTATAGTATGGTTCCATAGAATCATCTATTAATCTTATAGTTAATTCTGGTTTAGTTAGTTGAGCTTCATAACTTGCATTTTTATATGTAGTAATTATTTTTTCTTCTTTTTGAGTTAAGTTAGCATCTAATCTACTACTTTTAACGTAATCTTTAATAAATCTTTTTTCTATTTTTTCTTTTTCTTCTTGACTTATATCTATATTATCTATAATAGATGTATCAATATTAAATATACGACATATTTCTGCAAATATATCATAAGGTATATTTAATAATCCTGTTTCGTATTTATGTAATGTTTGTCTATTTTTTTTGTGTTCTAAGGCTTGTGATAAGTCTTCTAGAGAGTAATTATACTTTATTCTATTTTCTCTTATTATTTTTCCTACAACGGGTTTTAATTCATCACTTACTAAATTACTTTTACTTGTTCTCATATTACTCCTTAATCATTTTTTTGGTCATTAGTATTGGTATTGTTCCAAATATTCCAATTATTAATTTAATTATATATCTTAGTATAATAGCTAATATTAAATTATATGTATCCATAGTGAAGATGTATGCTATTAACATAAATATTATATTATCAATAAATTCTACAATTACTATAGTAAATATATTACTAAGAATTATTTTATTTTTTAATATTTTTAACATAAAATATAATCTTGAACTTAGGAAAGCTGTTACTAGTAAAGTTATAGTATTAGCTAAGTATATTCTTAAATTATATGTAAAAATACTGTCATATGATTTATTAGCATATTTGTTTATATCAGCTGATTCAATTAATCCTGATAAGTTAAAGAAACATAAACTTACTAAAGAAGATACTAATATTATTACTAGAAAGTTATTTACTTCTTCTTTTCCTTTATTTTGTGTTATTATGTTTATTGCTATTAATATAGACATTGTTATGCCTAAACCTAAGGGTAGTTCTGTATTTAACATATCTATTTTTTTTAAACACATTAAATTAGATATTATTGTAGCTATTATTGTATAAGTTATTAGTCCATCTGTTTTGTATTTTTTATATAGTAGTATCATTGCTATGTAAGCTACTATTACTTCACATATTATTAATATAATATTTAACATTTTTTCACCTTCTTTTTAAAGATTAAATCAATAATTAGGGTATTTAATAATGTTATTATTATTCCTATTAGAAAACTTGATACTCCCATAAAGATGGTATTTTTTATGTCTATTAAATTAATATATGCTATTAAATAGAATACTAATGTATATACAAGACCGGTTGTTATATATGTTAATGTTATATTAATTATAATATTACTTTGTAATTCTTTTAAATAATTAAATAATTTAATTATTATATATTGACTTAGTAATATTATAATGGGATATAGTATTAGTATTTTATAGTTATATTCAAATGTTCCTTTTATACTTATTGATATTGTTTCAGATACGGTTGGTATGAAATAATTTGTTATTAATATAAGTATAGAGGTTATGATATTTGTATATAGACTTAAGCTTAATATGGTTTTTTTGTCTTTTATACTATATTTGGTAATTATTATATATATAATTGTAAATATACTTATCATAGGTATTAATCCTAGATTAATGTTTAATGAAAATATTTTTATTATTTTAAATGATAAGATAAATGACATTATATTCATTATTACTAAACTAAAGTATAGACCTCTTTTATCATATATTTTATACATACTATAAATTAATAATAAAGATACTAAGATTAATAATAGAACTATTATAATACTATTCATATTGTGTCTCCTTTTTATTCTAATAATAGTATATCACATTATTTTTAAGATACAAAATATTTTTGAATTTTTTAATTAAAAAAGATAGTTATTCACTATCTAGTTCATCTTCAGTTACAATTGATAAGTCTCCTAAGTCATTATCTTCATAGTCATCGTCTGAGATATTATCAAAGTCTGTATTAATATCTTCTTCTAGTTCATCTTCGTTGTCTTCTTCATTTTCTTCTTCTTCATCTTTTTCTTCATATATTTCATCTATATCTATTTTTATAGAATGATTAGACTTTAAGTCCCATTTTCCATCTTGAAGTAAAATAAACTCTTTAGATGTAGTTAAAGATTGGAAGAAGTCTGTTATTTTATCTTGGTATTCTTTTTCAGATAGATGTAATAAATTACATATTTCTTTGAATAGATCTGCTGTTGTCATAGTAGTCTTATTTTCTTCTAAAATCATTTTAGCTATTTTTGTATAAGATAATAGCTCTAAATCTTCTTTTTTCATATCTTTTAATTTCATATTATTTCCTCCTATATATATCTTGGATTTATTCCAAGTAAATTTAATGAATTATCTATTACTTTTCGTATAGATTTTATTATGTAAGTACGTTCTTTTATATCGTCTTTAACATTGTCATAGTAGAATATAAACATTTTTATTAATTCATAAATATAGTCAATTATGATTGAAGGGTTAAATTCTTCTATAGTTTTTAATATAATACTTTTATATTCTAGTATTTTATCTATTATATTGTAATCAAAATATTTTAAATTATTTATATTTATTGGTATTAATTGATATTTATCTTCTATTTGTAGCAATATTATATAAGTGTCTTCAATTAGGGTGTAATCTTCTTGTTTTACTCCTAATATCTTATACTTAAGGGCATTTATATTACTATAATCTATATCAATAATAGTAGATTGTATATTTTTTATGTAAATACTATTGTTGTTAATTTTTAATGGATAGCTATCTATAATGTATGCTTTATAGTAGTTATTTGCTATTATTTTAAAATAATATGCCATTTTATATAATTTATCTTGGTATTCACCATTAGCATTTATAAGTATATCATATTGTTTTTTTGTTTTATAACATAGACCATCTTCATTTATAAAGCAATTTCCACTTTTTTTTAATAAATTTATAGTATTTTCTATATAGTCATTTTCATATAGTGTAGTATTATTTGAATATATATCTATTTTTATATTTAATTTTTTTATATCATTTTTAATACTATTTATAGATGTATCTTCTATGTATATTTCTTTTATAGTAGGGTATCCTAACGTGTTGTAACAATTAGAAATAATATCTAAATATAAAATAGATTTAATATTTTTTTCTATAAAATTTTCTATTTTTGGAGATACTTTTGACAATAGTACTGTTCTCTTTTGTTCTTTTTCTTTTGGTAAGTATTCCTCATTATATAGTAATTCTATTTTTTCTTCATTTTTCACTATAATGTACTCATTTCTATATTATATTCAGATAGACTATTAGTTTCTATGATATTATATAAAATATGTATTCTTTTTTTATCTATCTGAATTTCTTTTGTTATTATATTAAACTCTAGACTATAATTCATTTCTTTAATAAAATATTCTGATTTTTCTTTTTTATTCTTATTAAATAACATTATATGTTTCATTTTATCATCTTCTCTTATCATTGTTAGAGTATCTTTATTTATAATTATTTTTGTTTTTATATTATCAGATTGATATGTTATAGTATTATCTGATAATATTCCTGTGGTATCTATTGATGTATTTGTCTCATCATTTTTTAGATATCCTTTTATTTTTATTTTAATATGGCACCTCCTTAAAATAATTCAATTGACATTATAACATAACTTATATGAAAATAAAACTCATATTTTTAATTTTTTTATAAATAATATATATAGTGATAAATAGGGATATAAAAAGGTGATAAATTATATGAAAGTTGTTAAGAAAATTGGTAAAATATTTTTAATTATATTTATTCTTTTTATTGTGGCTAATGTTGGTTTATATATATATTGTTTAATAACTCCAAAGATATTAATTAATAAAAATCCTTCTTATTATTTGTATGATAAAGATGATTCTGTTTTATTTAATAATTATAATTGGGTTAATTTAGATGATATTAGTCCTTATGTTATTGATGCTACTTTAAGTACAGAGGATAAGCATTTTTATAAACATTTTGGATTAGATTATCTTAGAATTGCTAAGGCTATGTGGAAAAATGTTACTTCTTTTAAATTATCTGAGGGTGCTTCTACGATTACTCAACAATATGCTAGAAACTTATATTTAAGTTATGAGAAAACGTGGAAGAGAAAAATAGAGGAAGCAATATTAGCTTTTGAATTAGAAGTTCATTATAATAAGGATGAAATACTAGAGGGATATTTAAATACTATTAACTATGGTGGGGTTTTTGGAATTGAGAATGCTTCTAAATATTATTTTAATAAATCAGCTAATGAGCTTAATTTGGCAGAGGCTTCAATGTTGGCTGGTATTCCTCAATCTCCTATGAACAATAATCCTTTGATGAATTTGGATTCGGCAAAAAAAAGACAAAATGTTGTTTTATCTTTGATGGTTAAAAATAATAAAATTACTGATAAAGATAAAGAATTAGCATTAGATTATGATCTTAATTATGTTGGTGATAGTAATAGTAATATTACTTCTGGTATTTTATACTACAAAGATGCTGTTATTAAAGAATTAAATTCTATTGATTCTATTCCTAAATCTTTTTTAGAAACGGGTGGTATAAAAATATATACTACTCTTGATACTGAAGCTCAGTCTTGTTTAGAAGAATCTGCTAATAGTAATAAGATAGATTCTGATATGCAGATTTCTGCTTTAATGGTTAATCCTTCTAATGGGGAAGCTATGGCTCTTCTTGGGGGATTTGATTATAATACTAGTCAGTTTAATAGGGCTATTTCGTCTAAAAGACAAGTTGGATCTACAATGAAACCTTTTTTGTATTATGCAGCTTTGGAAAGTGGATTTACTTCGGCATCTTCTTTTATATCTGAAAAAACTATATTTAATTTTTCTAATAATAAAACATATTCTCCTAAGAACTATAATGATAAATATGCTAATGGACCAATTTCTATGGGAACTGCTTTAGCTTATTCTGACAATATATATGCTGTTAAAACGCATTTGTTTTTAGGAGAAGATGTGCTTGTTAATATGGCTAGTAGAATGGGTCTTGGTAATAATTTTGAAGCTGTTCCTTCTTTACCTCTTGGTACAGAAGAGATTAGTTTATATAATATGGTTAATGCTTATGCGTCTTTTGCTAATTTAGGAAATAAAGTTAAGACTCATTTTATAAGAAGAGTAGAAGATTTTGATGGAAATATCTTATATGAATTTAAGGAAGAGAGTAGTCCTTTATTAAATGAGAGTTTAGTATATATATTAAATGAAATGTTAACATATACTTATGATCCTGCTTTTATTGATTATAATTATCCTAACTTAATAAGTCTTCTTCCTAAAATTTCTAGAAAATATTCTATAAAAACGGGAACTACGGATACTGATAATTGGATTATAGGATATAATGCCGATTTTGTTTTAGGTATTTGGTCTGGTTATGATGATAATAGAAATATGGAAAGTGAAGATACTCGTGTACATAGAAATGTTTGGATTGATACAGTAGAAAACTATTTTAAGGATAAGACAAGTAAATGGTATACAATGCCAAATAATGTTGTTGGTGTTATGGTTAATCCTTTAACGGGTGAAATTTCTAAGGATGAAGATAAGAATAAGAAAATATTTTATTTTATAAAAGGAACTGAACCACATAATAATTCTACGTATGATTTGGAAAGTGTTTTTCAAGAAGAAAATAGTGAAAATGAAAAAAAAGAATAATTTTGTTATTCTTATTTTTTTATTGTTAATACAATACAATACTCTGTATCATTACTATATTCTTGGTATAAGACATTTGGGTCATTTAATTCATTTAGTACTCTTTTTACTTTGTCAATGCTACTTTCTGATTGTAAAATTTGATTGTCTGTTCCATTAAATAGTGGTGTCTCTAATGGCTGTTGAACAGGCTCTACTACCGGTGGTGTTAGATTTATTGTTGGGTCTGGCATTTGGGCAGGTTCTATTATTGGTGCTACTGATGGAGTTATTGATTCTGGTTGTGCCATTATAACTGGTTCATATGGATTCATATTATTTTCTGGTATTATTGGACTTGTTGGTATTGTTACATTAGGATTAAATAATGGTTCTTCTAACATAGGTGATGGTTGTCCATAATTATTAGTTATAGGTGATTGATACGTATTATTTTCTTGCATTCCAATGCTTTCTTGTGGCATGAATGGATTTGAATCTAATGGTGTTATCGTTGGTTGTATAAATCCTTGATTAGTTCCATTCATTATTCCTTGAGGTTGATTTGTTCCCTCTGATAATGGCATACTGTTAAACATTATTTGACTTTGTTCATTATTATTATTTATTGGATTTGGTATATTGTTTTGTGGAAAAAACATTCCTTGATTATTATTCATATTTTCTTCTCCTTTTATTTCTTTTTGATTATTTTCATTAATACTTATATCATTCAATACATCTTGTGCTTGTGTTGAATTTATTTCTTGAACAGAATTTTTTATTATTTCTTCTGTTTCTTTAACTGTTAATTTATTATTTATAATTCTTTCTAGTAATTTTTCTTGTTCTTCTGGATTAGATATTTTAAGTAGGCATCTAGCATGACGCTCTGATATTTTGTTTGTTGTTAGAGCATCCTGTACTTTTGGTGTTAGGTTAAGTAAACGCATTTTATTTGAAATATTACTTTGACTTATCCCTAATATTGTTGCTAATTCTTCCTGAGTTATATTTTTTAAGTCCATTATTTCTTTATAAGATTTTGCTTCTTCAATAGCATTTAAATTACTTCTTTGAATATTTTCTATTAATGCTATTTGTGCCGTATCTTCATCAGATAATCTTTTTATTATAGCTGGTACTTCTTGCATTCCTAGTTTAATTGCAGCTCGATATCTTCTTTCACCAGCAACAATTTCATATTTATCTCCATTCACCCTTAATATTATTGGATTTAATATACCATGAATTTTAATTGATGACGCTAATTCTTCTAATGATTTATCATCAAATGTTTTTCTTGGTTGATATTTGCTAGGAACAATTGAATTTACATTAACCATAGTAATTACTTCTTGGTTAGACAAAATTATAACACCTCCTTACTCTTTTTTATTCCCTATATTAATAAAATACACTATTTTATCTTTTTTTTCAAGTTTTTATTTTAATTTACTAAAATTATTATTTTTTAATATAAAAAAATATGAGATTTTACCTCATATTTCTTTTTTTATCATTATTTGATATTTTCTTGGATATTTCAAATCTGTTTTTTTGATTTTTTTAATTACAAGTATGGTTCTTTGACTATTTTCTTTTGGTAATTTAAAAGATATTATTTTTTCTTCGGTTAATGATAATTTTTTATAATAATTATCTATATTTTGTGTTTCTTCTTCTATATTACCTTTTAATGCAATAAAATAACCATTTACTTTTAATAATGGAACTGCATACTCCAATAAGTGTTTTATGGGTGCTACTGCTCTAGATACTACAACGTCATATTTTTCTCTTGTTTTTGTACTATAATCTTCTATTCTTGTATTAATTATATTTACTTCTTTTAAATTCAATGTTTTGACTATCATTTCTAGAAAATGGCATTTTTTTGAAGTGGCATCTATTAAATCTATTTTTATATCTGGAAAGATAATTTTTAATACTAGTCCTGGAAAACCTGCTCCTGTTCCTATATCACATATATATTGATTAGATATAGGGAAAGCTTTATATGATGTTAGACAATCATAGAAATGTTTTAAATATATATCTTCTTCTTTAGTTATTGCCGTTAAATTATACTTTTTATTTTCTGTAATTAAAGCTTCTTTGTATAATTCTAATTGTTCTAGTTGTGTATTTGTTATTTCAATATTTATTTTTTTTAATTCTTCAATAAATTCTTTTTTATTCATTATAATACTTCCTTAAATATACCATTAATATTGATATATCTGATGGATTTACTCCACTTATTCTTAATGCTTGACCTATTGATGTTGGTCGTATTTTTTCTAATTTTTGTCTTGCTTCTGATGCTAAGTTTTTTATTTTGCTATAATCAATATCTTTTGGTATTTGTTTTTCTTCTTGACGAATCATTTTTTCAGCTTCTGAATTAATTTTATCAATATATCCTTTATATTTTATTTGTATTTCTACTTGTTCTATTATTTCTTCAGATATTTGTTCTAAGATACCTTCTTGTATTAAATTCTTTATTTTTATTTCTGGTCTTTTTATTAGGTCATATAGTGTAATAGAATCTTTTATTGGTGTACTATTTAGTTTTTGTAATAATTTATTCGTTGTTTCTTTTGGAGTTAATTTTATTGTGGTTAATTTTTCTTTTAGTAATTCTATTTTTTCTTTTTTATTTAAAAATTTTTTATATCTTTCTTCATTGATTAATCCCACTCTGTATCCATGTTCTGTTAATCTTAAATCTGCATTATCATGTCTTTGAATTAGTCTATATTCTGATCTTGATGTTAGCATTCTATATGGCTCTTTTGTTCCTTTAGTAACTAAATCATCAATTAATATTCCTATATATGCTTCATTTCTTTTTAATATTAATGGTTCTTGATTCTTTAAAGACAATGCTACATTTATTCCTGCTAACAATCCTTGGCATGCTGCTTCTTCATAACCACTTGTACCATTTATTTGTCCAGCTGTATATAAACCATCTATTATCTTAGTTTCTAGTGTCTGTTTAAGTTGTGTTGGATTTATGGCATCATATTCAATAGCATAAGCATATTTAGAAATTTGAGCATTTTCTAATCCAGGTAAAGAGTGGACCATTTGTTCTTGAATGTCTTTTGGCATACTGGTAGAAAATCCTTGTAAATACATTTCATTATAATGAATGCTTTCTGGTTCTATGAATAATTGATGTCTTTCTTTATCTTTAAATCTTACTATTTTATCTTCAATAGATGGACAGTATCTTGGTCCACTTCCTAATGGTTCTTCAATGGCACCGTACATACTAGACTTGTTTAGATTTGATAAAATTATTTGATGGGTATTTGGCGTTGTATATGTTAAATAACATGGTTCTTGTAAATTTGGGTCATATTCTAAATTTTTTTCTGTATTAAAACAATAACATTCTTTTTCTCCTGGTTCTATAGACATTTTACTAAAATCTATACTTTCTTTTATTATTCTTGGTGGTGTTCCTGTTTTTAATCTTATTACTTCAAATCCATATTCTCTTAACTTATCGCTTAGATGATTACTTCTTTTTTCACCATTTGGTCCTGATGGTGTTCTTGTTGCTCCGACTAAAATATCTGATTTTAGATATGTTCCTGTTGTTAGTATTACTTTTTTACTATAAATTTTTTCTTTGGTATTAAGTACTACTCCAAATACTTTATTATCTTCTATAATTAAATCTTCAATTAATCCTTCATATAATTCTAAGTTTTGGGTGCCTTCTAATTCTTTTTTCATCGTTTTGGGATATTCTACTTTATCAACTTGAGCTCTTAATGATCTTACAGCTGGTCCTTTGGCATTATTTAACATTTTCATTTGTAAAAATGTTTTATCAGCTATTCGACCCATAGTTCCACCTAAAGCATCTATTTCTCTTACAATAATTCCTTTGGCTGATCCTCCTATAGAAGGATTACAAGGTAGAGTAGCAATATTATTTAATGAACCTGTTATTAAAATTGTTGATAATCCCATCTTGGCTGTGGCTAATGCTGCTTCACATCCGGCATGTCCTGCTCCGACGACAATTATATCATATTTATTCTTTAACATTTTATCACTTACTTTCCTAAACAAAATCTTTGAAACATCTCATCTAATAATTCATCTGTATATGTTTTTCCTATTATTTCTCCTAGAGTATTCCATGATTCTTTTAAATCTATTTCTACTATATCTATTGGATAGTTATTTTCTATATTGGTTAGAGAAGAAACTAATAAATTATTAGCCTTTGTTAGTAATGAAATACTTCTAGCATTACTTAGATAAGTCATATCTTGCGTTTTTATTTTTTCAAGATTAAAAATTTCACTGATTTTATCTTTTATTTGTTCTAATCCTTTTTTTTCTTTGATACTTATTTTTATACATTCTTCATTTAATTTTAATTTTTGTTCTAAATCTATTTTATTTACAATGACAATATGTGGTTTATTTCTTATTTGTTCTAATAATTCTTGTTCTTCTTTTGTAATTATATCATTGTTATTTAATACCAAAAGAACTAAATCACAAGTATCAATTATTTTTTTACTTTTATTTACTCCTATTTGTTCTACGATGTTATTAGAATTTCTTATTCCAGCTGTATCTATAAAGTTACAAGCTATACCATTTATAATTGTTGTTCCTTCAATGGTGTCTCTGGTTGTTCCTTCGATGTCTGTTACAATGGCTTTTTCTTCTTCTAGAATTGCATTTAAAAGACTACTTTTTCCGACATTTGGTTTTCCTATTATTCCTATGGTTATTCCTTCTTTAATAATTTTTCCATCTTCACTAGAAGCTATTAAGTTATCTATTTCTTGTATAAGTTCTTTTATTTTGGGATATATTTCTTCATTTGTAACTTTATTTATATCTTCATATTCTGGATAATCTATATTTACTTCAATATTACTTATTATTTCTATTAATTTTTCTCGTAATAAATCTATTTTATTTGATAGATTTCCGTTTAATTCTTTCATAGCTTGTGTTCTAGCTAATTCTGTCTTAGCTTCAATTAAATCCATTATTCCTTGTGCTTCAATTAAATCTATTCGACCATTTAAAAAAGCTCTTTTGGTAAATTCTCCTGGACTTGCTAATACTGCTCCATTATTTAATAATAATTCTAATACTTTATTTGTAGTGGATAATCCTCCATGACAATTTATCTCTATGACATCTTCTTTTGTAAATGTCTTGGGTGAACGCATAAGACTTACTAATACTTCATCTATTTCTTCATTATTATCTATTATTTTTCCATAGTGAATAGTATGACTTTTTTCATTTGATAGGTCTTTAGTAAATATTTTATTTATAATTGAGATGCTGTCTTTTCCTGACATTCTTATTATTGATATAGCTCCTGTTCCTAATGGTGTTGATATAGCTGCTATTGTATTATCCATAATATTCCTTCTTTCTTTTTATGTATTTTATCATATTATGAAGTAATTGTCATTTATTTTATTATGCAAGAAAAAAAAGCTTTATTATTCGCTTTCTTTTGGTTTTATTACGACACATCTATTTGGTTCTTCTCCTGTTGATTCTGTATATACATATTTATCTTCAGAAAGAATACTGTGGACGATTCTTCTTTCATAAGAATTCATACTATCTAATTTTACCTCTACTTTTGTTTTAGCTACTTCTCTTGCAGTTTTTTTGGCAAGATATTCTATATTTTTTACTCTTTTTTCTTTATAATTTTCTACATCTAATGTTATTGAAATAGCTTTATTTGTATTATTAAATAGTATTTGTCTTATTATTGTTTGAAGTGCACTTATTGTATAACCGTTTTTTCCGATTAGTACAGCATTATGATCAGAGAATATTTTTATTGTTATATTATTTTCTCTTCTTCTTACTTCTAAGTTAACTTCTAAGCCCATTAGATTGGTTATTTCATTTATACATTCTTTGGCATAATTTATTATATCATTATAATTTATTACTTCTATTATTGTTTGTTTTTTTAAAAGTGTATTTTTTTCTTCTTTTATAGTTATAATTAAATTTTCTTCTTGAGTATTTTGATCTTCTAGGGCATGTGATAGTGCATCTTCGTAATTTTTTCCTTCATATAAATATTTTTTCATTATTTTTCAACCTTCTTTCTTTCAACCAATAAATTTTGAATTATAGTGAATAAACTTGATGTTACCCAATAAATTCCTAAGGCACTTGACATTGTAAATGATGCATATGTTATTATTGCTAACATAAAGTATAGTGAAAACTTCATGTTTTGTGCTTGTGCTGATTGGTCTTTTAGAGTCTTTTTAAACGACACTAAGGTTGTTAAGAAAATTAACACTATTAATATTATATATATAATATATTTTCCATGTGTTATAGCAGTCCATGGTGTTGTTCCTAGATTTAATGATAAAAAGTTTCCTTCAAAGATTATTGGAGTTCTATTTATTGCTTCATAGTATGCCATTACTAGTGGTATTTGCAAAAATGATAATAAACAACCTGATATAGGATTTATTTGGTATTTTTGATATATTAACATCATTTCTTGTGCTTTCCTTTGTTGGTCTTCTGTTGATGTTTTATCTTTATACTTTTTTTCTAGTTTTTCTAGTTCTGGGCTTGCTTTTTTGATAAGTTCTGATTGCATTGCTGTTTTTCTTGTCAATGGATATAATACTAATCTTATTAATAGACATGATATTATAATAGCTAATCCAGAATTTTTTACTAAACTTTCTATTTTTATTATTAACCATGCTAATGGCTTTACAAAAAGACTTGTCCATAATCCTTCATAATTTTTTAATGGAGTAAATTTATTACATTCTGGTAACTTTGATATATCTACATTGTTATCTTCATATATCTTTATTGCATCTTTTTCTGTTGGTTTACATATTATATTTTCTGTTATTGCTTGTCCTGTTTCAGGATTTTTTACTACTTTTTTTTCACTATCTTTTAATATTTTTGTACAACCTGTTAGCATAAAAATACATAGTATTATCATTATTATTTTTTTATTTTTCATATTTACCTACTTTCTTAAATGTATTTATTAATTCACAGCTTAATTCTTGATATATTAAATCTAAAGCTGTTTCTTTAATAATTATAACATAATTATAGTTTTTTTGTATATATAATTCATTTTCCATTATTATATTTTTTATTTGTCTTTTTAATTTATTTCTAATAACGGCATTTCCAACTTTTTTTGGAATAGTTATTCCATATAATGTAGTGTTATTAGGTAGGTAAAATATTTTAAAGTATTTATTTTTTATATTTTTTCCCTTTTGAATTATATTTGTATATTCTTGACTTTTTTTTAGTATTTTTTCCTTGTTCATATATATACTTCCTTTACAAATTAGTGTTGTATAAACAAAAAACCACATTCTCGTGGTAACTATGCACTAAGTCTTGTTCTTTTTTTTGCTCTTCTTTTATTTATTATATTACTTTTCATTCTGGCAAAAAAACCATGTTTCTTAGCTTTTTTTCTATTATTTGGTTGATAAGTTCTTTTCATTTATGTCTACACCTCCCGTGAAAAATCTTCTTTATTATATAGGGGTTTTATTTTTCTGTCAATATTTTTTCAGTTTTTTGTTTCTTTTTTTTAATTTTATGTTATACTTATTATTAAGAATAAGAGGGATTTTTATGTTTGAAAAAATTTTGGCTATTACTAAAAATTATGCTATGGTTAAGGTTAGTAATAACATTGGTGATGATATACTTAACTATAATGTTATTTTAGAAGATAAAGATAAAGTTATTTTAGGAGAAATTGAAGAAATTATTAATAATGAATGTAAAATAACTTTTCTAGGAGAATTTCATAGTGGTAAATTTTATAGTGGTATAATTAGAAGACCTACTCTTGATGCTAAAATTAGGATTATAAATCAAGCAGAATTATCTGAACTTGTTGGAGATAATGATAAAAAAACAATGATTTTGGGTTTATCTCCTTTATATAATAATTATCCAGTTAAGATAAATATTAATGATATGTTTAGTAATCACTTGGCTATTTTTGGTAATACTGGTAGTGGTAAAACGTGCGGTGTTGCTAGAGTTATGCAAAATTTATTTTATATGCATGATAAAATTCCTTTTAATGCTAACTTTTTAATATTTAATAATACTAGTGAATATCATAATGCCTTTAAAAATTTAAACTCTGTTAATGTTAATTATAATTATAAGATGTATACTACTGATAGGAGTAATATGGAAGGAGAATTATTGAGACTTCCTTTATGGCTTCTTGAGGTTGATGATTATGCAAATTTATTGGATGTTACTGATTATTTTCAAATTAATATTATTGAGAAAATGCTTAGTTTAGTTTCTATTTTTGCTAGAGAAGATGAGGAATCTTTACGATATAAAAATCATTTAATAGCTAAGGCTTTAATTTCTGTTTTATATTCTAATCAAGTTGCTGCAAAGATTAGGGATCAGATTTTTACTATATTAACAGATTGTCATACTAATGAATTAAATTTAGATGCTGAAGTTCCTGGTATTGGATATACACGTGAATTTAGGAAATGTTTTGATATAGATAATCATGGTGATTTTGTTGAAAGAATTCTTGTTACTAAGTATATTCAAAGTTTTATAGATAATAATACGAAGTGGAGTGAGGATTATGTTCCAATATATTTTACTTTAGATCAACTTGAAGTTGCTTTGAATTTCACTTTAATTAGTGAAGGTCTTTTGCTTAATGAGAAGTCTTATGCTGAAGCAATTTCTTTAAAGGTCAAATTACATACACTGAACAATAGTTCCAATAAAGATTTTTTCTATTTTCCTAATTTTATTACTATTGATCAATATATTTCTTCTTTATTGTTAACACAAGATAATAAAAGAGCTCAAATTGTTAATTTTGTTTTAGAAGATATTGATGATAGATTTGCTAAAAGTTTAGTTAAAGTTGTTTCTAGGATTGTATTTAGATACATGAAACGACTACAGCCAAGAGGATCTATGCCTGTTCATATAATGTTAGAAGAGGCTCATAGATATGTTCAAAAAGATAGGGATATAGATATTTTAGGCTATAATATATTTGAAAGAATTTCAAAGGAAGGTAGAAAATTTGGTGTTATTATTGATTTAATTACACAAAGACCTACTGAATTATCAGAGACTGTTTTATCACAATGTTCAAATTTTCTTATTTTTAAATTGAACCATCCTTCTGATTTAGAATATATTAGAAAAATGGTTCCTAATATTAGTAGTGATGTTATTGAAAAACAGAAATCTCTTCAATCTGGTACATGTGTTGCTTTTGGTAGAATGATGAAAATACCTATGATAGTAAAAATGGAAATGCCAAATCCAGAACCACAAAGTGCAAATGCTTCCATTTATGATAAGTGGATGATTGAAATTTAAAAATACTAGAATTGATCTGGTATTTTTTTTGTATTTATTTCGACATTTATCAACAGTATCAACAGTTATCAACAGTTATCAACAAGTTTGGTATCTGTTTATAAAAACTTTTCAACAGAAAATGTCTATCAACAGTTTTTGTTGAAAAGTTTGTTTTTTGCTTATTTTATAATACTTTATCTTGTTGATAAATTGTTGAAATGTTGTTAATTTGTTTGTTTATAGAAAAAAATGTATAGACAAATCAACAATTTATGTTACAATATCTTTAGATGAAACTGGTAGGTGGTGATGGGATGAATAATGAAGGTTTATGGAATAATTTTTTAGAAATCATTCAAGAAGACTTGTCAACTTTTTCATTTGATACTTGGTTTAAGGATACTAAACTTCATTCTTTGAAGAATAATGTAGCTACAGTAATTGTTCCTGTTTTATTAACTAAAAAACATTTAGAAGATAATTACTTAGATATGATGATTGAAGTTATGAACAAACTTACGGGAAATACTGTTTCTTTTAATTTCATATTAGAAGATGAAATTGTTCCTGAAGATTTAGATATTGGCAATTACATAGTGACGGAGAGTAGTGGTAATGATCATAATTATGCTGATACTAATCTTAATAGTGACTATACTTTTGAAACTTTTGTTGTTGGTAATAGTAATAGATTTGCTTATACTGCATCAAGAGCTGTAGCAGAATCTCCTGGTAAGACTTATAATCCGTTATTCTTATATGGAGAAAGTGGTGTTGGTAAAACTCATTTAATGCATGCTATTGGAAATTATATATTTAATACTACTAATAAAAAAGTTTTATATGTACCAAGTGACAAATTTGTTGATGATTACACAAGAATATTCAGATATAATGACAAGAATAATTTTGATAAGATTGATAATTTTAAATCTAAATACAGAAGTGTTGATGTTCTTATTGTTGATGATATACAATTTTTAGGAAATGCTTCCAAGGGACAAGAAGAATTTTTTCATACTTTTAATGAATTACAAAGTATGAATAAACAAATAATTATTGCTTCCGACAGATCTGTTGATGATTTAAAATCTGTAGAAAATAGATTGTTAACTAGATTAAATGGTGGTCTTACTGCTAATATTTTAACCCCAGACTATGATCTTAGAGTTAGTCTTATAAAAAATAAGTTAAAGTATAATGAAGCAGCACAAGATATTCCAAATGAAGTTATAGAATATATTGCTAATAATTTTGATTCTGATATTAGAGCTTTAGGTGGAGCTATAACTAGAGTATTGGCTTATTCTACTATGTTTAACAAAGGAGTTATTACCTTAGATTTAGCGGTAGATGCTTTAAAAGATTTATTAAAAGACAAAAGTTATTATAAAAATGATGTTCAAAGAATTCAGAAAGTTGTTTGTAGCTATTATAAAATAAGTATTGATGATATGAAGGGAAAAAATAAGAATAATTCTATTAATTTTCCTAGACAAGTTGCCATTTATTTATGTAGAGTATTGACTTCAGAATCATTTCCAAAAATTGGAACGTATTTTGGAGGCAGAAATCATTCTACTATAATTAGTGCATATCAAAAAATAGAAAAAGAATTAGAAAAAAATGATAAATTGAAGAATGTCATTAAAGACTTAAAGAACAATTTATCATAAAACCTGTTGATAATGTTTATTTATGTGTAGATGTTGTTGATATATAGAAGCTTATAAAATAAGGTAATAATGAAGTTATCAACAGTATCAACTTTATAATAATAATAATAATTAAAAGAAAGGAATGATGAAAATGAAATTAATTATTAAAAAGAGTATTTTATTAGAAGCTTTATTAAATACTTCTAAAGCTATTTCACAAAAAAATTTAATACCTATTCTTACGGGAATTAAATTCGACTTAAAAAAGGAAGGTTTATATTTATATGCTAGTGATTCTGATATTTCTATTAGGAGTTTTATTGATAAAGATGAAATTGTTAAAATAGAAGAGACTGGTAGTGTTGTTATTGGTGGTAAATATATAGTAGAGATTGTAAAGAAATTACCTGAATCTAATATTGTTATTGAAGTATTAGATGGATATAATATGATTATTAGTGCTAGTGATGGAGAAGATTTAAATAATAAAATAGAATTTAATTTAAATGGTATTAATCCATCAGAATTTCCTAATTTAGATTTAGATGAATCTAAAAATCCTATAGTTATTGATCCAATTACTTTTAAAACAATTATTAGTCAAACTTCTTTTGCTACTTCTTTATCTGAAACTAGACCTATTCTTACGGGGATTAATTTTAAGTTAGAAGGAAAAAGTTTACAAGTAATTGCTACGGATAGTTATAGATTAGCTAAAAAAGTTATTGAACTTAATGATAGTTATGATAATTCTTTTGATATAGTTATACCTGGAAAGAATTTATTAGAGTTATCAAGAATTATTGAAGATGATAAGGAAAATATTCAATTACATATATTTAGTAATAAGATCTTATTTAAATATAAAAATATATTGTTTTTGTCTAGATTAATAAGTGGAACATATCCTGTATCTTCTGATATCATTCCTACTGAATTTTCTATTAATGTTAATATTTCATATAGTAATTTGTTTAATATGATTGATAGAGCATCTTTATTGACTTCAGATAAGGATAAAAACATTATAAGATTAGATCTTAATGATAAAGAATTAATTATTTCTTCTAATTCTCCAGAAATTGGTAAAGTTGAAAATAAGATAAGTGTTATTAATGATGGTGCTATTTCTATATCATTTAGTTCTAAGTATATGTTAGATGCTATTAAGAGTTTTTATACTGATAATATAATTATATGTATGAATAATGATAATAGTCCTATAATTATAAAAGGAGAAGGAGATACTTCATTAATTCAATTGGTTTTACCTATTAAGACATATTAGTTTTATTTATGAACAGAAATGTTTATAGATGCTAAAAAGATATCGACAGAATTGTTGATATCTTTTTTTTATCAATAATTTTATTGTTATTATAAAATTTTTTTCGTTCGACTTTTTTTGATAAAATTTGACATTATAGTTATGTTTTAATAAAAATTTAGGGAGGTGATTTTGTGGTTAAATATGAAATTGATATGTCAACTTTAATGATTATGTCAATATCTGAAAATACTACAAGAGTTATTACGATTGATGATGATTTTATAGTAAATGATAATTCATTATCTATTATGAATTATTCTTGTTGTTTTTTTGGTAATTCATTAAAGGAGAGAATAAATGTGACAAAAAGACTTGTTAATATTTCTTCTAAGTCTCCTATTATTATTGAAGAGAGTAGATGTATTTTATTTTTTCCTTTAAAATCTACAAGGGAGAAAGAAAATATATGGATTTCGTATAATAATTTAGATACATATGTAAAAAACGATGATAAAACAATATTTCGTTTTAAGTGTGGTAAAGTAGTAGAAATTAAATTTTCATATTATATTATTGATAATCAAGTAACAAGAAGTTTAATATTGGATTATGAGTATAATAAAAGAAGAAAAAGTTTGGAAAAATAGTTGTTTTTTCTTTTATTTATATGGCTTTTGTGCTATAATTTTATTATGGATTAAGGTGTGGTTGAGTATGAATATTATACAATTATGATTATAAAAAATATTAAATTAAAAAATTTTAGAAATTATGAAAATTTGGATTTTGTTTTGAATAATAGATTAAATATAATTATAGGAAATAATGCTCAAGGAAAAACCAATATTTTAGAATCTATTTATTTTTTGTCTTTAACTAAATCTTTTTTTGCTGTAAATGATAAAGTTGTTATTAAAAAAAATTGTTTGTATGCTAGGATAGATGGTGTTATAACTAGTAATAATGGTTGTAATAATTTATCTATTTTAGTAAATAATTATGGTAAATATTTAAAGATTGGAAATAAAGAAATAAAAAAGAGTAGTGATTATTTAGGATATTTAAAAGTTATTTTGTTTAGTCCTGATAATATTAGATTATTAAAAGAGGGACCTTCTATAAGAAGAAGATTTTTAAATATTGAAATAAGTCAGTTATCTAAAAGATATATATTAATTCTTAATCAATTTAATGATTTACTTAAACAAAGAAACGAATACTTAAAGAATATTAGAAATTCTTTGATGGATAAAGACTATATGTTAATACTTAATCAAAAATTTGCTGAATTAGCTTATCAAATATATAATTTTAGAAATGATTTTATTGTAGAGATAAATAAAAGAATTAAAGATATTTATAAATCTATTATAAATATTGATAATATTGAAATTAAATATATTACAGATGTTAAATTAAATGATAAAGAAATAATGATTAATGAAATAAAAGATAGATTGGATAAAAATTATGATAAAGAAATATTATATGGTAATACTTTAATAGGACCGCAGAGGGATGATTTTAGCATTTTATTAAATGGAAATGATATTTCTTCTTATGGTTCACAAGGACAAATGCGTATTGCTATTTTGTCTGTAAAATTATCAGAGATAGATATAATATTTAATAAGTTTGGAGAGTATCCAGTAATATTATTAGATGATATTTTTAGTGAATTAGATGTTGATAAGAGAAATAAATTAATTAAATATTTAAATTGTGATAGACAAGTTATTATTACTACTACAGATATAGAAAATATTAATGAAGAATTAGTTAATAATGCTAAATTGTTTAAAATAGATAATGGTAAAGTAATTGAAACAAGAGAAGGGATGCGTGATATAAATGAACAATAAACAAGAACATTATGATGCTTCAGATATTCAGGTATTAGAAGGACTAGAAGCTGTAAGAAAAAGGCCTGGTATGTATATAGGTACTACTGATGTAAAAGGGTTACATCATTTAGTATGGGAAATTGTTGATAATGCCATTGATGAGGCTTTGGCAGGTTATTGTAAAAATATTGAGGTTATTGTTAATAAAGATAATTCTGTTACTGTTAAAGATGATGGAAGAGGAATACCTGTTGATGTTCATCCTAAGACTGGTTTATCTACTGTAGAAACAGTTTATACTGTACTTCATGCTGGAGGAAAATTTGGTGGTGGAGGATATAAAGTTTCTGGTGGTCTTCATGGAGTTGGTGCTTCAGTAGTAAATGCTTTATCTTCGTGGGTTGAAGTTAAGGTATTTAAGAATAGTAAAATATATTTTATTAGGTTTGAAAATGGTGGTCATTCTGTTGAAAAACTTCGAGAAATAGGTGATTGTGAATCTAATAGAACTGGTACATGGGTAACTTTTAAACCAGATTCTGATATATTTGATACTACAATATTTGATTATAATACTTTAAAAGTTAGAATTAGAGAATTGGCATTTTTAAATAGAGGCTTACGTATAACTCTTAGGGATGATAGAGATATGGAAGATACTACTGGTGATACTTTCATGTATGAAGGTGGTATTAGTGAATATGTTAAATTTATTAATAATGGTAAGACTTTAATACATAACGAAATTATTCATTTAGAGGGTAGTGAGGATAATGTGTTTTTTGAGGTTGCTATGCAATATAATAATGAATACAATTCTAACATTTATTCTTTTGTTAATAATATAAATACACATGATGGTGGTACTCATGAAGAGGGTGTAAAAAGAGCGTTAACTAGAGTTATTAATAGTTATGCTAGAAAAGTTAATTTACTAAAAGAAAAGGATGAATCTTTAACTGGTGATGATGTTCAAGAAGGTCTTACTATGATAATTTCATGTAAACATCCAAATCCTCAATTTGAGGGTCAAACAAAAGGAAGATTAGGTAATTCTGAGGTTAGAAAATTAGCTGATAGTGTTTTTTCATCAGGTTTTGAAAAATTCTTGTTAGAAAATCCAGATAGTGCAAAACTTATTGTTGAAAAGGCGATGCTTGCTTGTAGAGCTAGAAATGCTGCTAAGAAAGCAAGAGAAATTACTAGAAAAACTGAAATAAGTATGGGAAGTTTCTTTGGTAAGTTAACAGATTGTAAGAGCAAAGATCCTGCTGTTTCTGAAATATTTATAGTAGAGGGAGATTCTGCTGGTGGTAGTGCTAAGAAAGGAAGAGATTCTCTTACTCAGGCTATATTACCTTTAAGAGGTAAAATTCTAAATGTTGAAAAAGCTAGACTTGATAAAGCTTTGTCTAATGAAGAAATTAGAACAATAATTACTGCTTTTGGTACTGGTATTGGTGAAGAATTTGATTTATCTAAGTTAAGATATCATAAAATAATAATTATGACTGATGCCGATGTTGATGGTTCACATATTAGAGTTTTATTATTAACTTTATTTTATAGATATTTTAAACCTATTGTGGAAGCTGGTTATGTATATGCTGCTCAGCCACCTTTGTTTAGAATAATGCATGGAAAAACTAGGAAATATGTTCTTGATGAAGAAGAAAAACAATCATATTTAAATTCTTTACCAGAAAATGTTAGATCTAGGGTAGAAATAGCACGTATGAAAGGTCTTGGTGAAATGGATGCAGAAGAATTATGTGAAACTACTATGGATATAAATAAGAGAACATTAAGAAGAATTACTGTTGATGATTGTGTTTCTGCTGATCAAATATTTTCTCAACTTATGGGAGATGATGTTGAACCAAGAAGGACATTTATTGAAGAAAATGCAGTATTTGTTGAGAATTTGGATATTTAGGAGGTTAGGTAATGGATAATGAAGAAAAAAAAGAAATAAACTTTGATGATGACACAAATAATAATGATGACAAAGAAAATATAGATTCTGTTGATATATATAGTGGAACATTTAAAGGAAGAGATAGTTTATCTGAGAATAATATTGTTGATGAAATTAAGAAGTCTTTCTTAGATTATTCTATGAGTGTTATTACATCTCGTGCTTTACCTGATTTACGTGATGGATTAAAACCTGTTCATAGAAGAATTTTATGGAGTATGTATAAATCAGGTTATACTCCAGATAAACCACATAGAAAATCAGCAAAAACTGTTGGTGAGGTAATGGGTAATTATCATCCTCATGGTGATAGTTCTATTTATGAGGCTATGGTTAGAATGGCTCAGGATTTTAATCAGAGGTATATACTTGTTGATGGACATGGTAATTTTGGTAATATTGAGGGTGATGGTGCTGCTGCAATGCGTTATACCGAGTCTAGATTATCTAAATTGTCTTTAGAACTTCTTCGTGATATTGATAAAAATACTGTTGATTTAATTCCTAATTTTGATGAAACTTTACAAGAACCAAAAGTATTACCTAGTAGGTTTCCAAACATTTTGGTTAATGGTACTATGGGTATTGCTGTTGGTATGGCTACTAATATTCCACCTCATAATTTAGGAGAAGTTATTGATGGTTGTGTTGCTTATATTGATAATCCAGACATTGATGTAATTGAATTAATGCAATATATTAAAGGCCCAGATTTTCCTACTGGTGGTATAATTTTGGGTAATTCTGGTATTAAGAAAGCTTATGAAACTGGTCGTGGTTCTATAACTATTAGGAGTAGAGCTTCTATTGAGGAAATAAATGGTCATAGTATTATTACTATTACTGAGGTTCCTTATGGTGTTAATACTTTAGATCTTAAAAATAAAGTCGCTGAATTGGTTCATAATAAAATAATAGATGGTATATCTGATTATCATACTGATTTAAAAGATGGTGTAAAAATAACTATAACTTTAAAAAGAGATGCCAATCCTCAAGTTGTTTTGAATAATTTATATAGGCATACTTCTTTTCAGGTAAATTATGGTATTATATTTTTAATGCTTGATGCTGGGGCACCAAAAACTTTAAATTTAAAAGAAATTATTTCTAAGTATATCGATTTTCAGAGAGAAGTTATTATTCGTAGATGTAAATTTGATTTAGCTAAGGCTGAAACTAGGGTTCATATTTTGGAAGGTTTAAAGATAGCTTTAGATAATATTGATGAGGTTATAAAAATTATTAAATCTTCAAAAACTGATGAAATTGCTAAACAAGAACTGTCTAATAAATATGGTCTTGATGATATTCAAAGTAATGCTATATTAGAGATGAAGTTACGTCGTTTAACTGGTTTAGAGAGGGATAAGATAGAGAATGAGTTATCTGAACTTTTAAAACTAATTGCGGAACTTAAGGATATTTTAGGAAGTAGCGAAAGAGTGTTTGCTATTGTTAGGGATGAGCTTCTTGAAATAAAGAAGAAATATGCTGATGATAGGAGAACATTTATTGATATGACTGCTATTGATTATATTGATGATGAGTCATTAATTCCTGAGGAAAATCTTGTTATTACTTTAACAAAGAATGGCTATATTAAGAGACTACCTGTTGATACATACAAAATTCAAAATAGGGGTGGTGTTGGTATTAAAGGAATGTCTACTAATGAAGATGATTTTGTTGAACATATTATTAATACTACTACTCACGATTATGTATTATTCTTTACTAATAAAGCTAAGGTATATAGGCTTAAGGGATATGAAATTCCTGAGTTTAGTAGGCAATCTAAGGGCTTACCTATAATTAATCTTCTTAGTCTTGAAAAAGGTGAATATGTTACGGCACTAGTTAATGGTAATATTAATGATAATTGTAAATATTTTGTCTTTGCTACGAAAATGGGCTTGGTAAAGAGGACTGAAATTTCAGAATTCTATAACATTAGAAATAATGGTAAAAAATTTATTACTTTAAGGGATGATGATGATTTAATCTCTGTGAAGAAAACAGATGGTACTTATGATATTTTAATGGCTTCTTCAAATGGTAGATTAGTTAGATTCTCTGAAAATTTGGTAAGAGTTATGGGACGTGGTGCTTCTGGTGTTAGAGGAATTAATCTTGATGATGGAATTCTTGTTGGAATGGAAGTTGCTAATAGTGATATAGATGTGTTAGTTGTTACTGAAAAGGGATATGGTAAAAAGACTCCTATCAGTGAATATAGAATTACAAATCGTGGTGGCAAGGGTGTTAAAACTTTAAATATTACTGATAAGAATGGTACTATTACTTCTTTCAAGGCTGTTGATAAAGATAAAGATTTAATAATTATTACTAATGAGGGTATTATTATTAGGATAGATATTAATTCGATTTCAATGATGAGTCGTGTTACACAAGGAGTTAGATTAATTAATTTAAGGGAAAATCAAGTTGTAAGTTCTATATCTGTTGTTGATAAAGAAATAGAAAATTAATTAAAAGTAAAAAAAGAATTTAAAATTAGAAAATTTAAGTTCTTTTTTTTATGCAATATTGTAAAAAAATTTCCGGGAAATATTTTTACTGTTGATAGTGACTATATTTTTTTTAGTTCTATATATATAAATTCGTTATATTTTTATATTATATTTTTTTATGTTGACAAATACTTTTTTTGTATTTGTTGATATATAAATTTTGTTTTAAAATTGTTTTATAAAATGTGCAGAATTTTAATTTCTGTTTATTATATGTTACAGAATTTTAATTTCTATGATAATTTATTTTACTTTAAAATATATGATGTTCCACGTGGAACATAGATGCTAAATATTTCCGGGAAATATTTTTGTTTGATATATTGAATTATATTATATATCATTGTATATAAATATTATTTGATTTTTAATATTATTATTGTTTTATTTCTACATTATCTTAATTGTTTTTTATTGAATAATAATTACTAAATTTATTTGAATTTTATAATACATATGAATTTATACTTTGTAATAATTTTTATTTTTTAAATTTTATGTTCCACGTGGAACATAAAAGAAGTTTTACTTATTATGAAATCTTTTTTATGCATTAATTTGTGATATATAAAAACAAATTTATCTAAATAAGCGTAATTTTAATTTGTAGTTTGTTAGCATATTATTAATTTTACATTTATATTATGTTCCACGTGGAACATAGATGCTAAATATTTCCCGGAAATATTTTTTTGATTGTATTTTATGTATTTTTTGAAATAATGATTTTTTATTGGTACTTAAATCTTATTTATATATTATTTTGTTTAAAATTACTATGAAGTACATTTTTATTAATTGTGTTTTATTCATCGCTTTGTACTTTTTTGCTTATGTTCCACGTGGAACTTGAAATATTATATAAAAATAGTAATTATTAAAATTTAGTTGTTTTTTGTACAATTTTATTATATAATTTATTTGTGCAACATTAATGTTGGAACCAAGTCAGGATCGGAAGATAGCAGCTTTAACAACCTCTTATTGTGTGCACTTTTTGTTTGGGAGAAATATATGGATAAAAAATATTTAGATGAAATATATAATTTAGCTATGAAGGCTTTTGATTGCAATGAAGTTCCTGTTGGGGCTATTGTGGTAAAAGATGGTGTTATTATTGGAAAAGGATACAATTGTAAAGATGGTACACAAGTGGCTACGAAACATGCTGAAATTGTTGCAATTGAAGAAGCATGTCGATGCATTAATTCTTGGCGTTTAGATAATTGTGAATTATATGTTACTTTAGAACCATGTATGATGTGTACTGGTGCAATAATGGAAAGTAGAATTAAAGAAACTAAATTTTTATTAAATCGAACTAATGTTTGTTTTAAACCTGGTTCTTTTATTAAAATACAAATGATTGATGATAAAAAAATGTGTGATAAATATTTAAAATTAATACAAAAATTTTTTGTAAATAAAAGATATTAATGTTATAATACTTTGTGAGGAGTGATGGTTATTAATTATTTGGCTTTATATAGAAAATATCGACCTTCTACGTTTGATGATGTTGTTGGTCAAGAGGAAAATATTAAAATTTTAACTAATGCTGTTTTAAATAATATGATTTCACATGCATATATATTTTATGGCCCTAGAGGTACAGGTAAAACTACAATGGCGAAGATTTTTTCTAAGATGGTTAATTGTGAGTCTTTAGATGGTTATAATCCTTGTTGTAAGTGTAAAAATTGTTTAGATATATTTAAAAATAATGATGTTGTTGAAATAGATGCTGCTTCGAATAATGGTGTTGATGAGATAAGAGAACTTCGTGATAAAGCTAATTTAGTTCCTTCATTAGGTAAATATAAAATATATATTATTGATGAAGTTCATATGCTTACTACTCAGGCATTTAATGCGTTACTAAAAACTATTGAAGAACCTCCTAAACATGTTATTTTTATACTTGCTACGACTGAAATTCATAAGATACCATTAACTATTCTATCTAGATGTCAAAAATTTCAGTTTACTAAGTTGGATAATGATGAGATAGTAATGAAACTTAGAAAAATTGCAAGTTTAGAAAATATTGATGTTGGAGATGATTCATTGTATGAAATTGCAAGGTTATCTAATGGTGGAATGAGAGATTCAATTAATTTTTTGGATCAACTTAGAACTTATGCTAATAATAGTATTAAATTAGAGGATGTTTTTAAGGTGTGTGGAACTATTTCTTATGTTGATATAAAAAAGTTATTTGTTGATATTTATAATAATGATGTAGTTAGTATATTAAATTTTGTTAATGATGTTGATAGAAGAGGTATTAATTACATAAAAATTATTGAGGAACTTATGAGCTTTTTAAGAGATGTTTTGTTATGTTTAGATAATGTTGATACTAAATATATAAGTACTTCTATTGATGAGATTCGTGATGTAGCTAATTTGTTTTCAAAAGAAGAAGTTTTTTATATTTTTAAATTATTGGATAAACTTTTTGAAAATATTAAATTTTCTACTAGACCTGCTATTTTGTTGACTACTTTTTTACTTAGATTGACAGAAAAGAATTTTAATAAATCAGATAATTCTGACTCTTTGGATATGTTAAATAGTAAATTTGTTAGTAAAGAAGGTCTTATTGTTGATAATATTATAGATAATACTGTTAATGAATCCCAGAAAATTGTACATAAAATTGACAATGTAAATAATGATAGCTTAGATGTTAAATGTATTTTTGGGGAAGAAGATAAAAAAATTATTATTAATAATGCTTTTGCTTTGGCTGATAAGAAACTTCTTAATTTTATAAGAGAAAAGTGGAGTGTTATTAATGATTATTTATCTGATAAAAAATATAGTAAAGAGGCAGGGTTATTGTTAGATGTTACTGTTAGAGTTGCTGGTAATGGTTATGTTATTGTTTCTACTAAATATGATTCTTTGCTTGATAAATTTTATTCTAATTATGATATTATAATTGATTTTATTGAAAACATATTTGGAAAGAAGTATTTTTTGGTTTTAGTTGATGATTTGAAATGGAATGAATTAAAAATGGAATATGTTGATAAAATTAATTCTGGTTTAAAATATGATGTTATAGAGTTTAATTATTGTGGTAAAAAGAGTAATGATATAATTAATAATTTGTCTAATTCTAATAAAATTGATAAATTGATTGATTTAATTGGGGAAGATGTTATAGAATATAAATGAGAGAGGAAGAGATATTATGAATATGCAAAAATTAATGCAAGAAGCACAAAAAATGCAAGCTCAATTGCAAAAAACACAAAAAGAAATAGAAAGTAGTACTTATGAAGGTAATTCTTCTTTAGTTCATGTTGTTTTGAATGGAAAGAAAGAAGTTGTTAGTATTAATATAAATATTGAGGAAGATCTTTCTTCACTTGATAAAGAAATGTTAGAAGATATGATTATGTTAGCTTTTAATGATGCTTGTAGGAAGGCTGAAGCTGATAAAGAAGTAAAACTTGGTAAATATGGTCAAGGTTTATCTGGGTTGATGTAATATGTATCCGGAGTGTGTTAGAAAATTAATAGATTCATTAAAAAAGTTGCCTGGTGTTGGTGAAAAAAGTGCAGAGAGAATGGCTTTTTCTATTATGAATTTTTCTTCTGATAGTTTGCTTGATTTTTCTCAATCTTTAATTGATATTAATGAAAAAATTAAAAAATGTCCTATTTGTAATAATATTACAGATAGAGATATTTGTTATATTTGTTCTGATCAATCTAGAAACAATAATACAATCTTTGTCGTTGAAAAGCCAAAAGATATTGTTTTATTTGAAAAGATAGGAAATTATAATGGACGGTATCATGTTCTTGGAGGCCTTATTTCTCCTTTAGAAGGTATTGGTCCTGAAGATATTAATTTATCAGGGTTAATAGATAGGGTGAAAAATTCTTCTGTTGAAGAAGTTATTGTTGTTTTAAAGCCTTCAATTGAAGGTGAAACAACTACACAATATATAAAAAAAATACTAGAAAAATATAATGTTAAGGTTTCTAAAATAGCTACTGGAATTCCTATTGGTACCGAAATTGAATATATTGATACGATGACTTTAGAAATGGCTTTTGAGGAGAGAAAAGATATTTTGTAATTGTATATGGTAATAGTTGTTACTTTTTTACATAGTATGTATTGGTGAATAATATGTTTAAAAGAATATTTGTTGTTTTAAAAAAGATAGTTTTATCTATATTGTTTATTTATACTTACAATAAGTTAACGTTACCTTTGGATATTGTAATACCAATTAATGTTTTTTCTGTTTCTTTGGTAAGTTTATTTGGTATTCCATCTATTATTATGTTAATTTTATTTTCTTTACTTTGTTTATGAGGAGGTTAATATGCTCGATGATATAAAATATAAACAACCATTGTTTTATAATGTTTTAAGTTCATCGCTTAAAAATAATATGTTATCTCATGCTTATTTGATAGACATTAATAATAATGAAAATGCTTTCTGTTATGTTTTATCTTTTGTTAAAGCGATAATATGTAATAATCATTATACTAATGGTAATAAATGTGATGGATGTGATATTTGTAATAGAATAATGGATAATAATTATCCAGAGTTTAAAATTATTAAACCTGATGGTTTATGGATAAAAAAGGATGATATTTGTGCATTGCAAAGAGATTTTTCTAAGAAGGCAATTGAGGGTGTTAAGAGAGTATATGTTGTATTAGATTGTGAGAAGATGCGTAAAGAGACAGCTAATTCTATGCTTAAGTTTCTTGAAGAGCCAGAAGATAATGTTATTGCTATTCTTGTTACTAATAATATGGCTAATGTTCTTGATACTATTATATCTAGATGTCAACTTATTAAGTTAGAACATGAAAATGTTTTAATTGATTCTCTTTCTTTAGTAGAACAAACAGTATGGAATTTTGTATTTAGTTTGGAAAATTCTTTTAGTGATTCTTTAGTTAATACGAAAAATTTGTGGCATGATATTATTAAAGATAGAGATAGTAACATTATTGCTTTAGATATTATGATTGATATATATAGGGATATTTTAAATGTCAAGTTATGTAATAAGTGTGTTAAATATGTATGTTTATTAGATAAATATCAGGTTGTTTGTAATAATAATACATTAGATAAATTGTTGGACAAGCTAGATATTGTTTTAAATATTAAAGATAGTGTTAAGTATAATGTTAATATTAATTTGTTAATTGATAGATTAATTATTGAGTTAGGAGGGCAGTATGAAAGTAGTAGGTGTTAGCTTTGGAGATTGTAATAAAGTTAATTTTTTTGATGTAAATGATTGTGCTCTTGATTTGGGAATTGACGTAATTGTTGATACAGATAGGGGATTACAATTTGGTACTGTTGTAAGTTTTGTGAATAATGATGATATTAGTGATAAAATAGATTATAAGAAAGTTGTTAGAGTATCTACAAAGAATGATTATAAACAACATTTGAACAATTTAAAAGATGCAAAAAAAGCTATTCTTAAGTGTAATGAACTTATTTCTGAATATAAATTAAATATGCATATTGTTGATGCATTTTATACTTTTGCTCGTGAACAATTAATTTTTAGGTTTGTGGCAGATGAAAGAGTTGATTTTAGACAATTAGCACGTGATCTTGGTACTATATTTAAAACTAGAATTGAACTTAGACAAATTGGTATTAGAGATAAGGCAAGAGAAATAGGTGGAATTGGTCCTTGTGGACGAGCTCTTTGTTGCAGTAAATTTTTAAATGAATTTGATAGTGTTTTTATTAGTATGGCAAAAAATCAAATGTTATCTTTAAATCCTACTAAAATTAATGGTGTATGTGGTCGACTTTTGTGTTGTTTAAAATATGAAAATGATAATTATACTGAATATAGAAAAGGTTTGCCTGAAATTGGTAAGAAAGCTATAATTAATGGTTGTGAAGGAAAGGTTATATCTGTGGATATTTTTAAGAGAAGATTTAGAATTATTACGTCTGATAATGAAATTTTGGAAAGTGATGAAGTAAGTGAAAGTAAAGAATAATTTGTTAAATTTTAAAGATAAAATAATATATCAGGATACTGATTTTTTTGCTTTTTCGTTGGATTCTTTGTTACTTGCTAATTTTGCTACGATTAGATTTAGTGATAAGAAAATTATGGATTTTTGTACTGGAAATGCTCCAATACCTATGTTTTTAACTTATAGAACTAGAGCACATATTTATGGTATGGAAATACAAGATAGTGTTTATTCTTTGGGTGTTGAATCTGTTAATGAGAATGATATGGCTGATCAGATTGATTTGATTTGTGATGATGTTAAAAATGTTTATTCTTTATTTGATTCTGATTCTTTTGACTTAGTACTTGTTAATCCTCCTTATTTTAAAGTTAGTAAAAATTCATTTATTAATAAAAATGATGTTAAGAGTATAGCAAGGCATGAAATTTTAATTGAATTAGATGATATTCTTTCTAGTGCTAGTTATCTTCTTAAATCTGGAGGAAACTTTGCTATGGTTCATAGACCAGATAGATTTTTAGAAATAGTAACTCTTATGAAAAAATATAATCTTGAACCTAAAAAAATTCGTTTTGTTTATCCAAAAGATGGAGAAGTTGCTAATATTTTACTAATTGAGGGAAGTAAAAATGGTAAGAGTGGTATTAAAATATTACCACCTTTGATTACTTATGTTGATGGAAAATATTCTAAAGAAATAAGAGATATGTTTGGAGATGATACGCATGTGGCAAAATAGTTATGATGGGAGTCCTTCTTTATATTTAGTTCCTACTCCTATTGGGAATATGGAAGATATTACTTTAAGGGCTATTAAAATTTTAAAGGAAGTTGATGTTATTTTTGCTGAAGATACTAGGGTGACTTTACAGTTACTTAATTATTTTGATATTAAGAATAGAGTTATTTCTTTGCATAATTATAATGAAGATAAAGTTAGGGATGTTGTTTTAGATTTTTTAGTAAATAAAAAAAATGTTGCTATTGTTACTGATAGAGGTACTCCTTTAATTAGTGATCCTGGATATAAAACAGTTAAATATATTAAAGATCATTGTTATAATGTTATTGCCTTACCTGGTGCGTGTGCTATGATACCAGCTATGATTGCTTCTGGTATTTCTTCTGTTCATTTTTTATTCTATGGTTTTTTAGATAGTCGTGATTCTGCAATGGTTAAAGAATTATCACTATTATCTTCTTGTGATTATCCAATTATTTTTTATGAAGCTCCACATAGGCTTATTAAGACTTTAAAAAATATGTTATCTGTTTTTGGAAATAGAAATATTTCAATTTCTAAGGAGATTTCTAAATTACATGAAATGATTTTTACTGGTACTTTAGAGGAAGCTATTTCTTTAATTAAGGATGTTAAAGGTGAGTTTGTTATTGTAGTGGATAAAAGTTATGATGTTGATAATAATAATGATATAGATATTATGGATAGTATTTCAATGTATGTTAAGTCTGGTTTATCTATTATGGATTCTATTAAGAGAGTAGCTCGTGATAAGGGAATGTCAAAAAGTGATGTTTATAAATATTATATTGAAAGGAAAAAATAATGAAATTAGTAGTTGGTTTAGGTAATCCTGGTAAGGAATATGTTAATACAAGACATAATGTGGGTTTTATGTTTTTAGATTCTTTATATAATGATTTTAAATTAAATAAAAAGTTTAATGCATTAGAGTGTTTAATAGGTGATACTATTATTATTAAACCTTTATCTTATATGAATTTATCTGGCGATGTGGTTTATAAGTATGTAAATTTTTATAAAATTGAATTAGATGATATTTTGATTATTCATGATGATATGGATATTATTTGTGGTGATTATAAAGTTAGTTATAATCATGGTGATGGTGGTCATAATGGTATTAAAGATATTATTTTGAAACTTAATTCTAAGAAATTTATGAGGTTAAAGATTGGTATTTCTCATGTGTCTGGTGGTGAAAAGAAGGATTATGTTTTAGGACGTTTTAGTAATGCTGAACTTGATTCTATAAGTGCTGTATTTGACAAATTAAGTAATGTTATAGATGATTATTTTTCTTGTGATAGGAATATGTTTATGACAATATATAATACTAAATAAATTTTTTTAAATAGTAAAGGAGGTATTTTTGTGAGTTTTTTTGATAATATATTTGATGTTGGTAGTATGTCATCTGATTATAGTATTATTGGTCTTAATAAGGAAATGTCTTCTTTATATATATATGATAGTTTTATTAAGTATAATAAAGGTATTTTGGTGGTAGCTTCTGAATTGTATGAAGCTAATTTGTTGTTTGAATATTTAAGTAAATATACGGATAAAGTTTTATTTTTTCCTATGGATGATTTTTTGACTAGTGAAGCTATTTCTGTTAGTCCGGAGTTTAAGGCCGAGAGAATAGATACTTTAAATAAACTTATTAATGATGATAAGTATATTGTTGTTACTAATTTAATGGGGTATTTAAGGTATTTACCTTTGCCTAGTCTTTGGAAAGATAGTAATGTTAATATTTCTGTTAATTGTGATTATGATAGGGACAGTTTGTTAAATAAATTATATAATATGGGTTATATTCGGAATGTTTTGGTAAATGAGACTGGTAATATTGGTGTTAGGGGATATGTTATTGATATTTTTCCAATAATGGAAGAAAATCCTGTTCGTATTGAATTTTGGGGAGATACGGTAACTTCTATTAAATATTTTGATGTTGATACTCAAAGATCTATTAGTGAAATTGATAATATTTGTATTTATCCATTTACAGAATTTTTGCTTGATGATTATTCTATAGATTTTATTAATAGTCAGAAATATTTGGCTAACTATGGAAGTGTTGCTTCTATTTATGATTATATTAATGATGGAATTTGTTTTTTTAGTGATTATAATTTAATTTTAAATAGTTATTCAACTTTGGTAGATACAATTATGGATTATGATGCTAATTATTCAGCTGATATTAAGACAAATTATATGAATAGTTTTACTGATATTGTTATTAAGCATAGTGTCTATATAATGAATTTTGATAATGTTGTTAATAAAAGTGTTAAATCGTTAAAATTTAGTATTAATAATATTGAAAATTATGACAATAATTATGAAAAATTAAAGAGTGATTTACTTAATTATGTTAAGAATAATAAGACAGTAATTATATGTGTTTTGGATAAAAATATGGCTAGTAGAATTTCTGATTATTTGGAGATAGATGATATTATTTATACTGATGAGTGTAATATAATAAATGGTAAGATTAATTTGATTATTAAATCTATTCCTAGAGGTTTTATCTATGGTAATTATATTGTTATCAGTGATGTAGATATTTTTTCTTTAGGAAATAATGTAAAGAAATATAAGAGTAAATTTAAAACTGGTACTAGAACAAGTAATATTTTGGATATTAATAAAGGTGATTTTGTTGTTCATGAAATGTTTGGTATTGGTATATATGATGGGTTAGTTACTATTCCTAAGAATGGAATGAAGAAGGATTATTTAAAAATTATATATGCTGATGATGATATTCTTTATATACCTGTTGAAAATATTGATAGAATTAGTAAATTTTCTGGTAAAGATGGTGTTGGGGTTAAACTTAATAGTTTATCTAATGATAATTGGCAAAAAAAGAAAGGAAAAGTTAAGGCTAAATTAGAAAGTATTGCTGATGATTTGCTTAAGGTATCGGCTGATAGGGAATTAAAAGTGGGTTTTGCTTTTAAGAAAGATGATGAAAATCAAAAAATGTTTGATAGTGGTTTTGTTTATACAGAAACTCCAGATCAGATTAAATCTATTAATGATATTAAAAGGGAAATGGAAAGTAGTAAGCCTATGGATATGCTTTTATGTGGCGATGTTGGTTATGGAAAGACAGAAGTTGCTTTTAGGGCTATGTTTAAAGCTGTTGATAGTGGAAAGCAAGTTGCTTATTTATGTCCTACGACTATTTTATCTAATCAGCAATATACTTCTTGTATTGAAAGATTTAAAGATTTTCCTGTAAGAATTGAACTTTTAAACAGATTTGTTGATAAGAGTCGTCAAAAAAAGATAATTGATGATTTGGAAAAAGGGCTTGTTGATATTGTTTTTGGGACGCATAGATTGCTTAGTAATGATGTTAAGTATAAAGATTTGGGTTTACTTGTTATCGACGAGGAGCAAAGATTTGGTGTAACTCATAAGGAGAAAATTAAACAATATAAATCAACGGTAGATGTTTTGACTTTATCGGCAACGCCTATTCCTAGAACACTTCAGATGTCAATGTCTGGTGTTAGGAGCTTATCTTTGATAGAAACGGCACCACAAGAGAGATATCCTATTCAGACATATGTTTTAGAAGAAAATAATTTGGTTATTAAGGATGCTATATATAAGGAATTATCAAGAAATGGTCAGACGTTTATTTTGTATAATAATGTTAATAATATTGAAACTAAAGTTAATGAATTTAGATCTTTAGTTCCAGAGGCTAAAATAGATTATGCACATGGTCAAATGAATAAAGTTACTTTGGAAAATAAGATGAATAATTTTATTAATAATAAGTTTAATGTTTTGGTGTGTACTACAATAATTGAGACAGGTATTGATATTCCTAACGTTAATACTTTGATTATTTTAGATGCTGATAGATTTGGTTTATCTCAATTATATCAAATACGAGGAAGGATAGGTCGTAGTAATAAAATTGGATATGCTTATTTGATGTATGGTAAGAATAAATTTTTGACAGATACTGCTATTAAGAGGCTTGATGTTATTCGCGAATTTACAGAACTTGGTAGTGGATTTAAAATTGCTATGAGAGACTTATCTATTAGAGGAGCTGGAGATATTTTAGGACGAGAACAGTCTGGTTTTATTGATTCTATTGGTATTGAATTATATTTGAAGATGTTAAATGAGGCTGTTAGAAAGAGCAAGGGAGAAAAAATTATTGAGGAAGATACTAAAAAGAATGATAAACCTTTAATTGAAGTTTCTACTCATATTAGTGATAGTTATATTAGTGATGTGGAACTTAAGATATTAATTCATAAGAAAATTAATGAGGTTAAGGATGAGACAACTTTAAATGATATTCGTGATGAATTATCTGATAGATTTGGTAAGATTAGTGAGGAAATGGAAATATATATGTATGAAGAATGGTTTGAGAAAATTGCAAAATCTTTAGGAATTAATAAAGTTGTTACGATGAAAAATAATATTGATATTGAGCTTCCTTGTGAATTATCTAGTAAGATAGATGGTGAAAGGCTATTTAATGATGCTTATTCTATATCTAAAATGTTTAGATTTTTATATAAAGATTCTTCTATTCATATTATTTTAGATACTATTAAATTGGAAAAACATTTTTTGATATATTTAATTGAATTACTTGAAAAAATTAAGGGATATAAATTAAATGTATAATACTTTAAATAGTAGATAGATATATTATTCTATTTACTATTTTTTGTATAATTAACAGTAATTGGGTAAATATAATTATAGAATGGAGGAAATATGAAAACGACAGGGATTGTTAGAAGAATAGATGAGCTTGGTAGAATAGTTATTCCTAAGGAAATGAGAAAAAATTTACGTATAAAAACGGGAGATAATTTGGAGATAATGGTTAATGATGACACTATTGTTTTAAAAAAGTTTTCTGAGATTGAGAATTTGGAAACAATTGCTTTATCATATGCTGATTCATTTTATCAAGTTTTAAAATATAATGTTATTATTACTGATACAGATAAAATTATTGCAATTTCTGGTTCTTTGAAGAATAAGTATGATGGAAAGGAAATTAGTGATAATATTATTAGACTTATTGATAGAAGGGATAATTTTGTTGAAAGAAAGAAAAAGGATATAACTATTGTAGATGGTATTAATGAGAATTGTTATTATGCATTTTCGACGATAATTAGTAATGGTGATTCTATTGGAAGTGTTATTATTTTATCTGTTGATAAACCAATGCTGGAAACTGAAGAAAAATTGGCATCAATTCTTGCTAATATATTGAGTAATTATTTTTGTTGATTAATGAAATTATGTATGTTATAATATTCTTGAAAAACGGTGAAGGAAAGAATGATATGTAGATTTATAGAGAGCTTATGTTGGTGGAAATTAAGTAATCAAAGTATTTGGAATGGCTCTGGAGTTGTTTAATCGAATATTTAGATTAAAACGTTAGTTTCGTTATAACTATGAGTGTATAATTTTATAATTATAAAATAAGGTGGTACCACGGATTAATAATTCGTCCTTATACTACCTTTTTTTTGTGGAGGAATTATGAGATGTTTTGAAAAAATTAGTTTTGAGCAATTTAAAAATGATGTTTGTGATGATGAGTTAATTTATAATAAATTTAAATTACCTAATAGAAGTACTAAGAATAGTGCTGGATACGATTTTTTTTCTTTATTTGATTTTTCTTTAAAACCAGGTGAGATAATGAAGATTCCTACCGGTGTAAAAGCTAATATGGAAAATAATGATGTATTATTTTTGGTTGTTAGGAGTAGTATGGGATTTAAATACAATGTTCGGATGTGTAATCAGGTTGGAGTAATAGATTCTGATTATTATAATAATAGTGATAATGAGGGACATATATGGATTAAATTAAAGAATGAAGGGGATAAAGATTTTATTGTAAAAAATGGCGATGCTATTTGCCAAGGTATATTTTTAAACTACTTAACAGTAACGAATGAAAGAGATGTTAAAAAAATTAGGAATGGTGGGTTAGGTAGTACAAATGGAGGAAAAGATGAAAGATAAATTTTATATAAGTACTGCTATTGCATATACTTCTAGTAAACCTCATTTGGGTAATACTTATGATGTTGTTTTGGCTGATGTTATAGCAAGATATAAAAGATTAAGGGGATATGATGTTTATTTTCAAACTGGAACTGATGAACATGGTGAAAAGATAGAATTAAAAGCTCGTGAGAATAATATTTCGCCTCAGGAATATGTTGATAATATAGCATCTTGTGTTAAAGATGTTTGGGATTCTTTGAATACGAGTTATGATAAGTTTGTAAGAACTACAAATTCTAAACATAAAGAACTTGCTTCAAAAATATTTGATAAATTATATGAGAAAGGCGATATATATAAAGGAAATTATAAAGGTCTTTATTGCGTTCCTTGTGAATCATTTTGGACGGAAAGTCAACTTGTTTCTGGTAATTGTCCTGATTGTGGACGTCCTGTTAAGGAAGCAAGTGAAGAGTGTTATTTCTTTAAAACAAGTAATTATTCTCGTTGGTTGTATGATTACATTGAGAGTCATCCTGGTTTTATTGAGCCTGAGTCTAGAAAAAATGAGATTATAAATAATTTCATTAAACCAGGTTTACAAGATTTGTGTGTATCTAGAACAACTTTTAAGTGGGGAATACCTGTTAGTTTTGATTCTAATCATGTTATATATGTATGGATAGATGCTCTATCTAATTATATTACTTTTCTTGGATACGATCCTTATGGTCCTTCTAGTTTGGAATTTAAGAAGTATTGGCCTTGTGATTTGCATATGATTGGTAAAGATATTTTAAGATTTCATGCTATATATTGGCCTATAATTTTACATTGTCTTGGTCTTGAGATGCCTAAGAAAATATTTGCTCATCCTTGGCTTTTATTTGGCAATGATAAAATGAGTAAGTCTAAAGGTAATATTGTTTATGCAGAGGATTTAATTAGTAAATATGGTGTAGATGCTGTTAGATTTTATTTGTTACATGATATTCCTTTTGGTAGTGATGGTAATTACACAGAAGAATTATTTATTGATTCAATTAATACTAATTTAGCTAATGTTTTGGGAAATTTGGTTAATAGAACTATTGGTATGGCTAATAAATATTTCTCTGGAAAGATTACTAATACTAAGGAATATGCTGATGTTGATAAAGAACTTGTTGATTTGGTTTTGTCTTTGGATTCAAAAATAGAAAATGATATTAATAATGTTAGAATATCTGATTCTCTTTATAAAATTATGGAGGTATATCGTAGGTGTAATAAATATATTGATGAAACGGTGCCTTGGGTTTTATATAAAGAGAATAAGTTAGACAGATTAAATACTGTTATTTATAATTTAATTGAGTCTATTAGAATAGCTACGGTATTTTTACAGGCATATTTGCCAGATACGGCAAATGAAATATTTAAACAACTAAATACTGATATTAATACTATGGATTCTGTTTTGGAATTTGGTCAATATAATTCAGATATGATTGGAGAAGCAAGTCCATTATTTAAGAGAATAGAAAAATAATATAAAACTTATGAATTTGTTTCATGAGTTTTTTACTTGTCAAAAAATGTCAAACTATTGAATTATTATAGTTATTTATTTACAAATACTAATAAATTTGATATATTCGTTTTGTAGCATTGCAGTAAAGAAAGGATTGAAGGGAATGCTAAATGTAAGCAAAAAAATTAACATAGCTGCAGTTATGTATGTGGCATTGATTTTGGTAGTAGGTTTGTGTAAATTTTTTTATTCTTTTACTGTAGTAGATATTATTTACTATTTTGTTATTTTTCTTTGTTTTATTAAAATTTTTATTCTTTTGCTTAAACAAAGATAAGTTGTGAGGTGATTGTATGTTTGTTGATACACATTGTCATATTAGTTATGAAGATTATGACAATATTGATGAACTTATTATGAATATTAAGAATAGTAAAGTAGAAAAAATAATTGTAAATGGTACTGATATGAAAAGTAATCTTTTTGTATTAGAACTTGTGCGTAAATATGATATTGTTTATGGTGCATTGGGTTTTCATCCTACGGAACTTGATGATTTTTCTTATGATTATTTAGATTGGCTTGATAAAAATATAGATAATGACAAAATTGTTGCTTTAGGAGAAATAGGACTGGATTATCATTATGAAAATACTGATAAAGAAAAGCAGATAGATGTTTTAAAGAGACAACTTGATATAGCTGTTAAACATAATAAGCCAATTATTTTCCATTGTAGAGATGCAATTGGAGATACTTATAATATTCTTAAAAAATATAATTTGAAAGGAACAATGCATGCTTATAGTGGTAGTTTAGATATGGCTTTAAAGTTTATTAAGTTAGGTTATTGTTTAGGTGTTGGTGGGGTTGTTACTTTTAAAAATGCTAAAAATATAATTGAAGTAATAAAAAATATTGATTTGAAATATATTGTATTAGAAACAGATGCACCATTTTTGACTCCTGAGCCATATAGAGGAAAGAAAAATGATTCTTCTTTTATTTACTTGGTAGCTGAAAAAATAGCTTTAATTAAGGGGATATCTTGTAGTGATGTGGCACATATTACTAACGATGTGGCTAGTGAGCTATTTGACTTATAACTAAAAATGTGTTATTATTAATTTGCCAACCCAAAAAAGGAAAGGTGATTAAATGAAAAAAATAGTACTTAATATATTTGTAATTTCTTTACAATTATTGATGGTTGGACTATTTTTTATGACGATTTTTAGTGAAAAGGTTAATATTACTAAAGAGGTTAGTATAGTTGATAATGAAAATTTGGATAAAATTGCTGATTCTGTTTCTTTACTTTTTATTTCTGAAGAAACATCATTGGTAGATAATGAAATTGCTAGTGTTTATGTTGATATGTCGTCTTTGAATGAAGAAGTACAAGAAATAGAAGAAAATATAGTTACAAATAATTCTTTAACATTATTAAATACTTCTTTATATAAAAGTAATCCTGATTTAGGTTTTGTAGTTACAGATAATAATAAGACATATACGTTGCCTGATGATGAATTTGATTTAGTAGTTGCAGTGGTGGCTGCTGAATATGAAAAGAGTATTGATGATGCGTTGGCAGTTATTTCTGTTATATTAAATAGATGTGAGTCTCCAACATGGTCACAGTGGGCCGGTACTAGTCCTGCTATGCAGGTTGTTAAACCTAATCAATTTGAAGTATATTCTATAGGGTCATATTTGAAGTATATGCCTGGTGGTGTTTTTTACGATACTAATCATTATAAATTAGCAAAGCAAGCTGTTATTGATGCTTTTAATGGTATTAGAAATAATAATTATTATTCTTTTAGATCGTGGAGTTATATAACTTCAGGTGGTGATTATTATAGTTATAACTATATTGTAGAGGGTGGAAACAGATATAATTAAGAGCTTTGCTCTTTTTTCTTAGGAGGATTATGGAACGTTTTGAATTTAAAAAATCTTTGGGTCAAAACTTTATTAAGGATGAAAATGTTGTGAACAAAATTGTTAGTTCTGCTTCAATTGACAAGGATACTTTAGTTATTGAGATTGGACCTGGAGCTGGTTGGTTATCTAAAAAAATCATTCCTTTGTCTAAAAATACTATTTTGTATGAGATAGATACTAGACTTAGTGATATATTGAATAAAGAGTTGGCTTTGTATGATAATTATGAATTGATTTTTAATGATGTTTTGAAGGAGGATATCTCTAGCGATATAAGTAAGTATAATTTTAAAAAATTATATGTAGTTGCTAATATTCCTTATTATATTACTTCTCCGATATTAAAAAAACTTATGTATGAAATATATCCTGATAAGATTATTATAATGGTACAAGATGAGGTTGCTTCTAGATTGGCTGGTATGCCAGGGTCTAGAGATTATGGCCTTATGACTGTTTTGTTTAATTCTAGATATAATATAAAAAAGTTATTTAAAGTGGGGAAAAATTCTTTCGTTCCTATACCTAAAGTAGATAGTGCTGTAGTAGAGATGGTTAAAGAAAATAAATATGAGATAAAGGATGAAGACGTTTTTGATAAACTTATTAGTGATGCATTTCAATATAAAAGGAAGACAATTAAGAATAATTTGAAAGGATATGATTTAAATAAATTGTCTTTAATACTTGATAAGTATGGATATAGTTTATCTGATAGAGCGGAAAGTATTCCTGTTAATGTTTTTATAGAGATGGCTAACGTTTTGAGTTAGTTATTTTTTTTTTATTTAAGCATATAATCTAGTGGGTGATATTATGTTTGGTGTAGGAGACTATGTTACTAGAAAATCATATAATAATGATATTGTTTTTAAAGTTATTGATATAAGAGATAACATATATTATTTAAAAGGGGTTAATTTTAGGCTGTATGCTGATAGTCCTAAAGAAGATTTGGTGGTTTGTGAGGATAGTTTGGATAGTGATAAATTTTCTCCTTCTATTGATGATTATAGAGATTTGGACAGAAATGAATATTTTTATTTGCCTGGAAAGATATTACACATTGATGGAGACGAAGAATATTTAGAAAAATGTATGAATTTTTATAATAAGAGTAAAATTAAAGCATATGGTTTATATTTAAAGGAGGATGAATTTGCTATTTCTATTGGTAATTTGTTAAAAAAATATAATCCGGATATTTTGGTATTGACTGGTCATGATGCTTTTTATAGAAAGAAAAGAAATAAATATAAGAATACATCTAATTTTGTTGATGCTGTTATGGAAGCAAGAAAATATGAAAAATCTCATGAAAAACTTTTAATTATTGCTGGTGCTTGTCAGTCTAATTATGAAGAATTAATAAAAGCGGGTGCTAATTTTGCTTCTAGTCCTAAAAGAGTTAATATTCATGCACTTGATCCTGCTATTGTTGCCTCTTGTCTTTCTTTTTCTGATAAGAATACTAATATTGATTTAATAAAAATATTAGATAAAACTAAATATGGTGCTTCTGGTATTGGTGGTATTATTACTAAAGGAACTATGTATGTAGGGTATCCTAGATAATGAATATAAAGTATATTAAGTCATATATAGCTTCAAAAATTGGAACTAAAGTAGTAGTTATATGTTATTATAGTAGGAATAAGAAAGAAAGATTTAATGGTGTAATTTTTAATGTATATCCTAAAGTTTTTACTGTTAGACTTGATGATGGTATGATTAAAAGTTTTAATTATGTAGATATTATTGCTAAAAATATAAAAATATTTATTTAAAACTGGTAAATTTATGTAAATGTATTGACTTTTTTGATTGTTTTGCTATAAAATTATCTTGGAAAATAAATTTCTAGAAGGAGTGAAACATATGGAGATTACTGAAGTAAAAGTAACTAAGGTTCAAAGAGAAAATTCAAAGACTAGAGGGTATGCTTCTGTTGTTATAGATGGATGCTTTAGAGTTAATGATATTAAAATCTTAAGTGGTGATAATGGCTTATTTATAGGTATGCCTAGTAAGAAAAGAGGCGATATTAATAGAGATATTGCTCATCCTTTAAACCAAGAAACAAGAGATAAGTTTGTTAAAGCAATATTAGAAGAATATGAAAAGACTGAATAACTCCTTAGTGAGTTATTCAGACTGTAGACAAACCCCTAGATTTTTCTAGAGGTTTTCTTATGAATAAATT